>Ga0209291_1000193_pt1 | contig 60256 bp, 58 predicted proteins | sample GOMGulsemesocosm_FD_184633 | JGI IMG/M metagenome (GOLD analysis project Ga0209291, IMG submission 184633) | Methane-oxidizing microbial communities from mesocosms in the Gulf of Mexico - GOM9B Gulf of Mexico (SPAdes) (version 2) | ecosystem: Environmental > Aquatic > Marine > Cold seeps... | reverse complement strand
TGTTTTATCTTTGCATAATGCAAGAGACAATTTTAATTTTAGATTTCGGATCACAATACACTCAGTTAATCGCAAGAAGATTACGTGAGTTAAACGTTTATTGTGAAATTCACCCATGGAATAAAGAGCCAGAGTTAAATGATTCTATTAAAGGAGTTATTTTCTCAGGAAGTCCTTTTTCTACTAGAGATGAAAATTCTCCTCAACCAAAAGTTGAAATGTACAAAGGGAAAGTGCCTTTGTTAGGTGTTTGTTTTGGAGCACAATTCTTAGCTAACCATTTCGGTGGGCAAGTGTTAGCTTCTAAGATTAGAGAGTATGGTCGTGCAAATTTATCTTTTGTTGATGAAAAATCGACAATAATGCAAGGTGTGGAAAATGAATCACAAGTATGGATGAGTCATGGAGATACGATCAAAGCTTTGCCTTCAGGTTATAAAACAATTTGTAGTACTAAAGATGTTGAGTTTGCTGGTTTTGAAGTAGAAGGAGAGGATACGTTCGGAATTCAATTTCATCCAGAAGTATTTCACTCGACTTATGGGAAGAATTTATTAGAAAATTTTATTGTAAAAATTTGTAAATGTTCTCAAGACTGGACTCCAGATGCCTTTGTTGAAACTACTGTTGCTGATTTAAAAGCGAAAATTGGAAACGATAAAGTAATCTTAGGATTATCAGGTGGTGTTGATTCTTCAGTTGCGGCTTTTTTGTTGCATAGAGCAATTGGAGAAAATTTGCATTGTATTTTTGTTGATAATGGATTGTTAAGAAAAGATGAGTATTCGTCTGTTCTTGAGTCATATAAAGGATTAGGGTTGAATGTGAAAGGTGTTGATGCTGGTCAATCATTTTATGATGCTTTAAAAGGTGAAAGTGATCCAGAAAAGAAAAGAAAAATTATCGGTGGTAAATTTATTGATGTTTTTGATGAAGAGTCTAAAAAAGTAGATGGAGCGAAATGGTTAGGTCAAGGTACAATTTATCCTGATGTAATTGAATCTGTATCTGCTACTGGTGGACCTTCTCAAACTATAAAGTCACATCATAATGTAGGTGGATTGCCTGATTTTATGAAGCTTTCTGTAGTTGAACCATTAAGATTATTATTTAAAGATGAAGTAAGACGTGTTGGTCGTTCAATGGGGTTGCCAGAGTTTATATTAGGAAGACATCCTTTTCCTGGTCCAGGATTGGGGATTAGAATATTAGGTGATATCACAGAAGAAAAGGTACGAATCTTGCAAGAAGTGGATTATGTATTTATTCAAGGTTTAAAAGATTGGGGTTTATATGATGATGTATGGCAAGCAGGAGCAATATTATTACCTGTAAATACTGTAGGAGTAATGGGGGATGAAAGAACTTATGAAAAAGCAGTAGCTCTTAGAGCTGTTGAGTCTACAGATGGTATGACAGCTGATTGGTGTCATTTGCCTTATGATTTCTTAGCTGAGATATCGAATAAAATTATTAATAATGTGAAAGGAATAAATAGAGTTACTTACGATATTAGCTCTAAACCACCTGCAACTATTGAATGGGAATAATATGAGAAAAGTAATTGGATTAGTTTTAATGCTGTTTGTTTCGGTTATGTGTTTTGCACAGCCGGGAAAGGTTGGTGTTGAAACCTTAGATGGGAAAAAGTATTATGTTCACTTCATTGAAGCGGGGCAGACATTATATGGTTTGCATCAAATGTATGATGTTCCTGTTGGTGATATAGCTAAAGCTAATGAAAATTTAGTAAGTGGTTTACAGATCGGACAAAAAATTCTCATTCCAATTTCAATTAATAATTCTAATTATTATTCAACTCATATTGTAGTTAAGGGAGAAACATTATATGGGATTTCTAAAAGCTATAAATGTTCGGTTTCTGATTTGAAAATTATTAATCCAGAATTAGTTTCTGAAGGTGTTAGTATTGGGCAAGTTTTAAAAGTTCCTGCAATTCAAATGGAATTAATAGATAAGCCGGTTGTGAATGTTGGGGAGATGACAATTAAAGATCCTGTTGATTCGCCTGTTCCAAATCATTTTCAAAACACGAGTTCGTTTAATGATTCAATTGTTATACATACAGTTTTAAAACATGAAACTTTATATTCTGTATCTAAACGATATATGGTGTCAATCAATGCGATAAAAAAATTGAATGACATTAAGAGTAATGGAGTTAAGGTTGGAGATAAATTAAAGATAAAAGTAAAAAAGGTTAATTATTCTATCGTTGAAAATGAATTAGGTAATCCTGTTGTCAATGTTGATACGAGTTTATTGTTTAATGATCTGCATAAAAAAGATAAATATAAAGTCGCTTTATTTTTACCGTTAATGCTATCTAAGAATCAATCGTATTTAGATCAGCCATTGAAGGTTGGTAAAATAAAGGAGTTGTATTCAATTACTAAAATCGCGTCAGAATTTTATCACGGTTTTATTTTAGCTGCTGATTCACTTGTGAAAGCAGGCTTGAATGTTGAAATATATGTGTACGATACACAAAAAGATACACTTAAAATTCAAAAACATTTAAACAAGCCTGAATTTTTAGATATTGATTTGGTGGTTGGTCCTTTATTTTCAAAGACTATCAATTACTTAGCTTCATATTGTAAAGTGAATGAAATTCCAATGGTTATTCCTTTTAAAGCAAATTCAAAAGTACTTTATCAAAACCCAATGGTTTTTAAAGCGACCACATCTAATTTAGGTTTGGTTGAAGGTATTGGTGATTATGCTGCTAAAAACATGTCTAGTTACAAGGTGTTCATGGTTAAACCTACTCAAAAATCAGATTTAGTATTATTTGAAAAGATTAAGGATACCTATAATACAACGATTAAAACCGTTGAGAATCCAATGTCTACTGAAATTGTGGAATTAAAACTTGGGGATGCTGGAGGTCGAGATATTAATGTTCATTTAAGAAAGGATACAGTGAATGTAATTATTGTTCCATCAGCTGATGTGAAGTTTGTGACAGGTGTATTTACCAGGTTTAACAGTATAATGAACTTAAATACATATTCAAAAAACATGAAAATTGTTGTTTTTGGTTTAGAGGATTGGAATAAAATGAATGATATTGATTTAAAGCATAGGGTTAGGTTAAATCAATGCTATGCTACTTATAGGTATACAAACTATGGGGCTTTAAAAACAAATACAGTTATTCAAGCTTATAGAACGGAGTATGGAACTGATCCTGATATTTATGGGTTGCAAGGTTTTGATATTGGTTATTATTTCTTAAGTGCTCTGTATTTGTATGGTGAAGAATTCACTAGTTATCTACATCAGTATAAGTTAGAGACTATTCAAAATGATTTTGAGTTTAAAAATAATAGGCTAGGTGATGGGGTAGAGAATAGTTCCATTAAGGTTATTCAGTATTCTAATTATGATTTAAAAGTATTGAATTAATTTTCCTTTAGAATAAGCAACCTATTACATTTTATAACCGTATAGAGTAAAAAAGAACAATATAAAACATATATGTACCGCTTATAATCAAGTGTGTCCGTTAAAATTCAAAACATGAAAAAAATAATGATGATATTATTCCTAGCTTCTGTAGGAATTTCATTTGGTCAAACAAAAGAAGAGGTAGATCAACGATTAGTTGAGAATAAAGGTGAAGAAATTTACAATATACTTTCTTATCGAAAGGATTATTATAAGTTTTTGTTATGGGAACTTACTAACGCTTATGAAATAGTAAATTCAAGTTCTGTTTCAGATCAAAACATTTTATCTATTTCAACAATTATTGATAAGTCTAACAATCAATTTTTAATTTCAAATTTGGATAATTCACAGACGTTCAATTTTATTAAATATAACTTCATGCGTGAAAAAGATAGTGATGTTTATTACGATTTAGGGAATGGGAGTATATTAAAATTTACTGGATTACTGGTGCTTTGGGAAGAGTTTAGAAATTCAGGATTAAATAACAAACAATAGTATTAGGTTATGAAAAAGATAGTTTTAATTTTAAGTTTAATCTTTACTGGTCTTGTTTTTTCGCAAGACCCGATCGATTTTACAGCAGCAAATAATAACACTACAATAAATACCTGTAATGGTTTTATTATTGATTCTGGTGGTCAAGGTGGTGGAGGTTATGGTAATGGTGAGAATGTTACTATTACAATATGTCCTGATACTATTGGGACAGGGAATAATGATGATTTCATTAATATAGTATTTAATCTTTTTAATTTAGATGGTACGGATACAAATCCTTTACCAAATGTAAATAATCAAGATTACATGAATGTGTATGATGGTCCAAGTACGGCCTCTAACTTTTTAGGAGTTTATAACCAAAACGGATTGGCAAACACTACAATTCAAGCTACAAATTTAAATCCTTCAGGTTGTATTACTTTGCAGTTTGTGTCAAATGATCAAAATGCTGCAGGAAATTGGGGTTTTACAGCTTCTGCTACTTGTGCAACGCCATGTGATTCTCCTGTTTCTGGAGCTCAAATTGTAGGTGGTGAAACTGTAGATAGTATTAGAGTGTGTGTGGGTGATATGGTGAGTTTTATGGAAGTTGGTTCTTTTGCTCAAGCTCCTTTTACTTTAGATAGTCTTTCTTGGAATTTTATGGACGGAACTACTACTGTTGGTGCTATTGGCGGAACAGTACAACATGCTTTTACTCAACCAGGGCATTATGTGGTTAACTTGTATGTTGTGGATGATAATGCATTTAACACATGTCTAAATGCAAATTTAAATGAATTGAATGTTTTTGTTGCTACACCTCCTACATTTTACAACTTTCCTAATGATACCAGTTTGTGTATTGGTGAATTCATTGATTTAACAGCTTCACCTCAAATTTTTGACAGTTTATGGTCCGGATTTCCAGGGGGAACCCAAATTGATGATGGATGTATGTCGGATACTCTTTTAGGTGTGGCACAAGTTGTTCCAGTTACAATGACTGGTTTTGATGAGCCGTTCATTACAGATGCTGGACAGATTGAAAGTATTTGTTTGGATATAGAACATTCTTATATGGGAGATTTAGTGATACAAGTTGAGTGTCCTAATAATACAATTATTACACTTCACCAGCAAGGCGGAGGTGGTACACAGATTGGTGTTCCGGTGCAAACTGATGATGTCGATTGTATAAATGGTTTAAATCAAGGTGTCCCTTTCAATTATTGTTTTACACCTCAAGCAACAGATACGTGGGTTGAATGGGTTGCTGGTGCTGGTTTTGGTCAAACAATCCCTGCTGGTGATTATGAACCTATTGCGCCTTTGTCTGGTTTAGTGGGGTGTCCTATAAGTGGAACTTGGAATTTAATAGTTACTGATAATTGGGGGGCTGATGATGGTACCGTCTTTGGATGGAGTATTAACCTTGTTGATTCGTTATATCCAGCTGTTGTTGAATTTACTCCGAATATTGGAACAAATTCAGATTCTTCTTTTTGGGCAATTACGGATCCTTTTGTGACAAATTTATCAGCTAATGGTAATGTTGTTTCAATTACACCTACTGTGGCTGGGGTTTATGATTATACGTATTCTGTTTGGGATGATTTCGGATGTTTTAACGATTCAATAATTACAATTACTGTTAATGATCAGATTAACGTATCGGCAGGTTTGGATACATCTATTTGTAATGGTCAGGCTGTTATTATAGGTGATTCTGGAACTGGTGGTGGTGCTGGTTGTAGTTATTCTCTTGATTTAGTAGATACCTTTGGTGATGGCTGGAACGGAAACTCAATTGATGTTACTATTAATGGTGCTAATACTAATTACTCTCCTGGAGGTAATGGTCAAGTTATACCTTTAAATGTGAATCATGGTGATGTAATTACATTGCAATGGAATGCAACTGGTAATTTTCAAGGCGAAAATGAAATTTATTTATATGATGGCAATGGAACATTAATGTACTCTAACGGGGTTGGTGGTACGCCGTCAACAACTTTAGGTAATGTTATAGTTGATTGTTATGGAGGTTTAGTATTCGTTTGGACTCCGGATGATGGTACGCTTTCAGACGTTGGTTCTCCAAATCCTGAGGTGTTAAATTTAAATGGTACATCAACATATACTTTGGGGGTATATCCAGCAGGACATCCTGCCTGTATTACTTATGATGATATAATAGTATCGGTTGGTGGAGAAACTGATCCCGGGTTAGATAGCGTTGTTACTATTTGTAAAGAAGCACTTGAGCAAGATTTATTTCAATATTTAGGTGGTACGCCTCAACTTGGAGGTACTTGGTATAGTCCAGCTGGAGATACTATTTTGATGCCTATTTTACCTGATACACTAGTGGATGGATTATATCAATATGAAAGAGATAGTGCAGGTTGTACATCTTCTGCTTTTGTTGATGTTACTATTAAAAAGATTGTATTAAGTGCAACTATTGACCATTCTGATTGTCAAGCCTTAAATGGTGAGGTTACTTTGATTGGTACTAATACTACAGGTCCTTTTGAATTTACAAATGACTTTGGTGTGACTTATGGTACTAATAATGTGTTTTTAAGTGGAACTTTAACGGCTGATGGTATAGGTGGAGCACTTAAAGGTTTAGGTGCAGATGTTTTAAATAATGCGCAAGAGTATACGTTTGGAATTATAGATTCAATAGGATGTGTTGCTTTTATAGACACACTTGTAACTGATGATAGTTTTCCTAGTATTGATGTAGCTTCTATTGTACTAACGGATAGTGATTGTGGAGCTGATAATGGACAGGTTAATAGTGTAGTTGTTAATGGAGGAACACCTAATTATACATTCTCAACTGATGGGACTATTTATGGTGCTTTACCTTTAGTTGGTTTATTACCTAATACTGGAGGTTTGAATTACGATTTAATAGCTCAAGATAATTTTGGTTGTACAGATACTGTGCAAATAACAATAGCTGAAATTAATATACCAGTTATCACATCTATTAATGTTACGGATGTAACGTGTCATACGATTGGAGATGGAATAATTGAAATTATAGGAACGAACTTAATGTCATATTCTATTGATGATGGAAGTGGAATTATTGTCCAAGCTGCAGGTCTGTTTACTAATTTAGCACCTGGAAATTATGACGTTAGTGGTTATTCTGGACCAAATGGAACTTTATGTAACGTTTCTGCTCAGGTTGTTATTACTGAGCCTACTGCTTTACAAATTGATACATTGTCAAATGACTTGATTGTTTGTAAAGGAGATTTAATTACACTTGGTGTATTAGGTTCTGGTGGAAATGGGAATTATACTTATGATTGGGATTATTTAGGAAATGATTTAGGTCAGGCAGCTGTTGTAACAACAGATGTTATTGAAGATATGCAGATTTGTGTAACTATGAGTGAGGATTGTCCTTCGCCAACGGTAACCCAATGTATGAATGTAACACTTTCTCCTAATATTTATCCTTTATTAACTTCTGACTTTACTGAGGGGTGTTATCCGTTAACTGTAAATTTAACAAACATTTCAAATGCTCCAAATGTGTTTTCGTCAGTTTGGACATTTTCTGATGATAATGTTTCAAATGCAGTACCTGGTATAGCACCAATTACACATACGTTTATAAATCCAGGAGTTTATGATGTGAATTTAGAAATTGTTTCTACGGAAGGCTGTGTGTATGACACGACTTATACTCAAGAATACACTGTTCATGATCACCCGGATGCAAATTATTCTTATACAACAATACCTTTGACAGTATATGATAGTGAAGCAAGTTTTGTTGATTATTCGAGTGGTGACCCAGTACAGTGGGCTTGGCATTTTGGTTCTGGAGCAATTCCTTTAACAGCTTCAGTTCAAAATCCAGTAGTTAACTACCCAGAAGGAGTTGCTGCTATATACCCAACAATGTTATATGTTTGGAATGAGTTTGGTTGTTATGATTCGTTGGCTAGTCAAGTAGAAGTGATAAATGATGTAACGTTGTTTGCTCCTAATGTGTTCACACCGGATGGTGATGAGTTCAATGAAACATGGAGAGTGTACATTAAGGGAATTGATATTTATGATTTTCATCTTCTAATGTTTAACCGTTGGGGTGAAATAGTTTGGGAGTCATATAATCCAGAAGGTGAATGGGATGGGACCTACGGTTCTGATGGTTCTATTCAGGATGGTACTTATGTGTGGATATTACATGCTAAAGATTCATATAATGATAAAAAATATGAATTTAACGGAACAGTTACGATAGCAAGATAAGTTTAAGAAAATAAATAATTTTATAAAAAGGAAAGACTGATGTCTTTCCTTTTTTATTTTTATAAATTTGTGAAATGGAAAAAATGATAGGGGATAGAATTAGCACGTTTACAGAAAAGAAGTTTACAAGTATTATTATATACCCGAAAAGAACTAGGTGGAAAGAAGCAGTGCTTTTTGCATGGTTAATAGCGTTTTCTATTATTGGATTTTATATGATTTATCTTTTAATAGGTGGAGGGCTTGAGAAGCTTGATAATTCTGGGATAGAAGGTGATCCTATAGAAGTTTTAAGGAATCAAAAAATATACCTTGGCGTGTTTGTTGGGTTTTGGATTTATTTTGAGTATAAAGTAGTAAAAGGGCTGTTGTGGTTAACTCTAGGTAAAGAACTGATTAAGATTACTAATGAATCGGTAGTGATTAAAAACTCGATCTTGTCATATGGAAAATCAAGTAGTTACTTTTTTGAAAATATGAAGGGATTTGGTTTGGTAGAGCATGAAAAATTATCTTTCGGTTTTGATTATGAAAATGCGTTTTGGAGAAAAGGAACGGATTGCCTTATTTTTGAGCATAGAACAAAAGCTGTTTCATTTGCTAGAAAATTGAATGACAAAGATGCAATGCTTTTGCAAAGGTTTATTGTGGATAGGATAAAAAAACAATCGAAAGCTTAATTGTAAATAGTGTTGAATATTGATATTTAGATAGTTTGAGATTACATATGAATTAATATTTTTTATTTAAATATCTACATTTTTTTTTGAGGTAGTAAATTAAAATAATCAGATTTTAATTATAGAAAACAGTTAGAATTACGAAAAAAAATGTTACTTTAGCGACTTAATGGATTCTGTCCATACCCAAATTTTATAGAAAAAAACTACTTTTATGAAGAAAATAGTACTAATAACGTTAAGCTTTATAGCGGTTAACATGTCTATTGCTCAGAGTGATAAGCAAATAACTAACTACATGTTTGATAACATGTCATTTAATCCTGCTACAACAGGTTTTAAAGGGTATTGTGCAACAGCAATTTACCGTGGACAATGGGATAAAGTTGAAAATGCACCTAATACAATGTTAATTAATGTGCAAGGTAGTTTGCCAAATATTAATAGTGGAATTGGAATTTCATTTATGAATGATGTGATTGGTCTGGGAGTAGAAAGAGAAATTACGATTAATTTTTCACATCACTTATATATACCTAATCAAGGTCATTTAAGTGCTGGTTTGGCGTTAGGTATTGAAAATGTTGGGTTTGATCCAAAATGGAATGGGCCAACTACAGGTTGGGGGAATTCCGCTTTAGATGCTACTTTGCCAACTGGTGCTTCAGGTACTGGGTTAGATGTGAATTTTGGTTTACATTGGAAAGCTAAAAATTACTATGTTGGCTTATCTGCAACGCACTTAACGCAGCCTTACATAGAAAGTGTTAGCTTTACTAAAGCAAGACATTACTATGTAATGGGGGGGTATCATATTGACAACAGTGCGAGTTTTGCTTATTTTTTACCTACAGGGATGAAAGTTACGCCTTCTATATTATTTAAAACGGATGCTGTTGCAAGTATTTTAGATTTTAATATAATGGTGAATCAGTGGATGAGTGGAAGTAACAATGATAAAGGGTTTTATGCAGGTTTAACGTATAGACATACAGATGCAATTGCTATTCAATTAGGGTTACAAATGAAACAATTTACAAAAAACAGTAAACCTACAGGGAGTAATGATTCTGGTTCTTTAGGGCAGAACGGTAGAGCTTCTGATCCTGATGTTTGGAAGGTTGGTTATTCTTATGATGTGATGACCGGTCCGTTAAATGAGTATGGTTTTGGTTCGCATGAATTAGTATTTAATTACTGTATGTTTTCTCCAGCTGCAGCGATACACAGATATGGAAATGTGTTTATTTTACAGTAATTATATAAAAACTGTAACCATTACAAATTAAAACCGTTAATATAAAACCAAACCCTAAATCTTGATAGTCGAAATCGAATTGGTTTATTTAAAAAAATTGGTAGCATGAAGAAAATTTTTGGAATATTTATTATAGCAATACTATTAGTAGGATGTGAAACCGGAACGGGTCACATGACTGGTGTGCAAGGAAGAAAAACATATTTCCCTTCTATTCCTTATGGAATGGTGTATATACCTGCTGGTTCATATACTATGGGACAAAGTGATGAGGACGTTCCGTTCTTACACCAGTCTAGATCAAAGGTGGTTTCAATCTTTGCTTTGTATATGGATAATACTGAGATTACAAATAACGAGTACCGTGAATTTGTACATTGGGTAAAAGATTCTATTATGTTAGAAAAAATCTATGAAGGTATTTCTAGTTATGATGCGATTGAATATGGAGAGCATGAAGTAGTAAGACCCATTGATGATGAAGCTGACGCAAATGATATAATATCTGGTATGTTAATGCATGGAGATATCTATTATGATGAAGCAAATACGCAATGGAAAGATTGGGAATTAACTATGGAGGATGCTCCTGATTATGCTTTGTTAAGAGAAAACTTCCCGTTGTCTTGGACGTTTAAAGGCGTGTCTAATGAATTGGCTTACCAATTAGTTCAAGATATGTACCTTGGTGCAGAAGATAGATGGTACAAACGTAAAGAAATAGATGTTCGTAAATTGAACTTCAAATACTATTGGGTAGATATTCAAGAAGCGGCTAAAAGAGGTTCTGTTGAAATTATTAGAAATGGTTTCCAACCAACTCAAGATGGTGGAATTGCTTCAACTGATGCTGAAAAAACAAACGTTGGTAGAACACCACAACATAGAAATTTAAACTCTGGTACTCATGATTTTACTGGTGATCCAAATGGTCAAGATTTAGATATGGGTTATTTCAATAAGAAAGGTGAAAATAATGCAATTAGAGGTCATGAAAGTAGAGGACGTTTTATTATTGAAGAAGAAATTAATGTATACCCAGATACTTTATGTTGGGCTAGAGATTTTACGTATTCATTTAATGATCCAATGGTAAATATGTACTTTTGGCACCCAGCTTATGATAATTATCCCGTAGTTGGTGTAACTTGGAAACAAGCAAGAGCGTTTTGTGTATGGAGAACTCAGAAGTTGAATAACTGGTTATCTGCTCAAAACATGTTATGGGTACAGGATTTTAGATTACCTAATGAAGGTGAGTGGGAATATGCTTCAAGAGGTGGATTAAAACAATCGCCATATCCTTGGGGTGGACCTTATATCAGAAATTCAGCTGGTTGTATGTTAGGAAACTTTAAACCAATGAGAGGAAGATATTTTGATGATGGTGGTTTTTATCCTGTAAAAGCGTATTCATATAATCCAAATGGATATGGTTTATACTGTATGGCTGGTAATGTTGCTGAGTGGACTGAAACTGCTTTTGATGAGTCGGTTTATGAATTTTCACATGATATGAATCCTGAATATAGATATTATGCAATGGATTGGGATCCACCAGTATTAAAAAGAAAAGTAATTCGTGGAGGTTCTTGGAAGGATATTGGATATTACCTACAAACTGGTTCAAGAACATACGAATACCAAGATACAACTAAATCATATTTAGGATTTAGATGTGTTCAAACTCATATCGGTCGTGGTGGTTCTGACTTCTCTGCAGAGGGTGGTGAAGAAATCAAATCGGATATTGAGTTAAGATAAAATAGTAAATTACAACCAAATAAATAAAAAATAGTACAAACCAAAAAACAAGGAAAATTATGAAACCAGGAAGTAAAGCGTGGAAAAGTATGATGGCAAAAGTATATGGTATCGGTGGAGGTATCGTTATTATTGGAGCCTTATTTAAAATTATGCACTGGCCAGGAGCATCAGCAATGCTTATTATTGGTCTAGGTGTTGAAGCTGGTATATTCTTTATATCTGCATTTGAACCATTACATGAAGATCCAAATTGGGAATTAGTCTACCCAGAATTGGCATTAGCTCATGATGAAGATTTTGATGTGCATGCATTTATTGAAGAAAAAGGAATTTCTTCTTCAGGTAATGGTGGTGGAGGTTCTGCTACAGGAATTACTGAGCAGTTCGATAACTTATTAGAAGAAGCAAAAATTGATGCTGAATTATTAGGAAGATTAGGAGATGGTATTAAATCATTAAGCGAAAACGCTGAAGGATTAAAAGCTGTTTCTGGTGCTGCTGCAGCAACTGATTCTTATGTTCAATCATTAGAAAATGCGTCAGCTAAAGTATCTACTTTATCGGATACGTACGATAGAGCTTCTGAATCTTTATTAGGATTAACTTCAGGTGCTGAAGATGGTGCTTCTTTTGGTGAGCAATTACAAAAAGTTTCTACTAATTTAACTGCACTTAATAATGTATATGAATTGCAATTACAAGGAGCTTCAGGTCATTTAGAAGCTACTGATAAATTTCAAGGTCAAGTTACTGAGATGATGCAAAATTTAGCTGATTCAGTAGAAGACACTAAAATGTATAAAGAAAATATGTCAATGTTATCTAAGAACTTAACTGACTTAAACTCTGTATACGGTAATATGTTAAAAGCCATGACTATTTCTAGAGACTAACATTAAGTTGTTACTTTAAAGAAATTGTGAATTAATTAAGTATTAACTTAAAAACTAATTAAAAATGGCAGGAGGAAAAGAAACCCCAAGACAGAAGATGATCGGGATGATGTATCTCGTATTATTAGCAATGCTAGCAATGAACGTATCAAAGCAAATTATTAATGCTTTTGTTACTTTAGATTCAAAGCTAATTATAAGTGAAAAAGCTATAGTATCTAAAAACACAGGTCTTTATGATCAGTTTGATGGTAAATTAGCCGGAGCTACAAGTAAAGATGAAAAAGCATTGGTAACACAATGGATGGATAGAGCACATGAAGTACAAGGAATGGCAGATAGAATGTCTGACTTCTTAGTGTTAGAAGCGTCTGCAATTATTAAGGAGGCAGAAGGTGTGGATTGGCACAGAAGAAATGATACGACCAAAAGAATGGAGTTGAAACCTTTGATGTTAATTGAAGGTAAAGATAAGTATGACGAACCTACGCGTTTATTCGTTGGAGATGATCCAGGTAACCCAAATGCTAGAGGTGTAAAGTTATATGAATCAATGCACTATTATAGGGATTCTATTTGTCAAATAATGGCAACGTATAAAGAAGGGAAAAAGAATTATACTTTTGAGCCAACTTTTGATGGGAAATCGTTAGTAGGATTTTCTCCAGATGGAAATGTGAACGATATCTCGGAATTAAGAGGTAAATTATTATCTGTTAATCCTTCGGATACAGCTAATATTATAAACGTATATAAATTGTTATCGTTACCTGCAGAATTACCAAATCATGACGAGACATATACATGGCAAGCAGCTATGTTCGATCATGCTCCTATTGTTGCAGCAGCAGCGATATTTACGTCCATGAAAGTGGATGTAAGAAATGCAGAATCAGAAGCGGTCGATTTTTTATTAACTAAAATTGAGGTACCAACATTTAAATTCAATAAGATTGATCCTTTAGCTTTTGCAAGCTCAAGTTACATTAATCAAGGTGATTCGTTATCGTTATCTGTAATGATTGCAGCATATGATTCAACTGAAGTTCCAATTATTAGATATGGAATGGATGCTGATACGCTTCCTGAAAATTGGAAACAGATTACAGGAAAAATTGCATTGGACGGTTCTGTACCAGGATCACACAGAGTGAAAGGTCAAATAATGGTGAAGAAAAGAGGAGAGTTAGTTCCAAAAAATTGGGATTTTAATTATACTGTTGGTGCACCAATGGGAGTTGTTGCTCAACCTAACATGAGAGTGTTATACCAAGGGTATGACAATGTTGTAGAAGGAACTGCATCTGGTTTCCCAGCTGACATGGTTTCGTTATCAGGTAGTGGTTGTTCGTTATCTTCAAGTGGAGGAAAAGGACAATACATAGCTAGAGTGGGTAGAGGAACTAGAAAAGCGAGTATTTCAGTATCTGGAAAAAAATCTGACGGTAGTAGTGTTTCTTTAGGGAAATTTGACTTTGATGTTAGACCAATGCCTCCAGCAACTGCTTATTTTGGTAAAACTCAAAATGGAGGTAAAGCTTCATATCAATCGGCAAAAGCTGGTAGACTTAGAGTTGCATATGATCCTTCAGTACCGTTAACTGGTGTTAAGTTTACTATCAAAGGTGGATTTGTAACCGTTTCTGGCGTACCTGGAAAAGGTAAAGTTTTAGCAGGAGGTAACTTAGACGGAAAAGCCAAAAGTTTAATAAAACAAGCTAAAGGTAAAACTGTTTCTATGATTGTTGATTACAAAGGCCCAGATGGTGTTGGACGTAAAACAGCAGTTATATTTGATGTTAGATAAATAATTTAAAAAGTGAGAGATATGAAAAAGTTGATTTTTTCTTTGTGGATATTCGCTAGTGCATTTGTTATAAATGCTCAAGGTGATGTGAGAGGGCCAATAGCCAATCCGGCACCAGGTGTTTTAGATGGAGTATATGTAAAAGAGCATATACCTACTAAGAAGGTTATTCCTTATGAATTCGTTCGTGAGGCGGATGTAACTTGGAGTAAAAGGGTATGGCGTATTGTAGATTTAAGAGAAAAGTTTAATCATCCTTTATATTATCCTCTTGATAAGATTGACCCAGATGCGCCTATAGGTTCAACATGGAATAGAAACACGACAAGATGGTCTTTATGGACTATCATTCGTTACCATGTAATGAATGGAGATTTAACAATGTACTCACCTACTCATCCTGAATGGATTGAATGGAATGATGGAGATTTGTTTAAGTATCCTTATGTTGCTGAAACATATGGATCATCTTCGAATGGAAATTATCATACAGATTCTGTGTTTAGAGAGAATATCAAAGGACAAGGTTTTTTAGGAACTGAAGAGGTTGGATTTCCAGAGGCAATGATGAGTCTTGAGTATCCAGGTGAGGATTCTATTGATGCTAGTGGAGATGTCGTTTATTTTCCACCAACGTACACTTGGTTACAATCTAATGATATTGTTCAATACAAAATTAAAGAGGATTGGTTTTTTGATAAGGAGACGTCTAAAATGGATGTTAGAATCTTAGGTATTGCACCAATTATCTATGTAAAAGATGATAACGGTAATATTACAGGAACTAAAGAATTGTTTTGGTTATATTTCCCAGAATGTAGATATGTATTTCAAAACTTTTTTGTTCAGTCAAGAAATAATGACTCTCAAAGAATGTCGTTTGATGATTTGTTTTGGAAAAGAATGTTTACATCTTATATTGAAAAGGAATCTAATATTTACGATAGAGATATAGATACTTATAAAGCAGGTGTAAATGCATTATTAGAAGCTGAAAAGATTAAGAACAAAATCTTTATCTTTGAGCATGATTTATGGAGTTTCTAGCTCACTTTAAATAAAATTTGAAAAGAGGAAAACATTTGTTTTCCTCTTTTTTTTGTCTTTTTTACTTCTAAACACCTATATAATTGATTATTCCTTAACTATTTGACTTGAATTTAAATATAAAGTGTATATTTAGTTAAATATGTATAAAATTTACGTTTTAATTTTAATAGTTAGCTTTCCTTTTATTACATTATCACAATATTGTACTTTTGTTGGTCCTAGTTCGAATGCAGATTCCAATGTACAGTCCGTTAATTTAACAGGTGATAACGGTAGTATTAGTTTTGTTGGTTGTCCAGGTGTGATAGGTTTGCAAGACTTATCAACGTTGTCTACAGTCTTATCGGGTGGTTCTAATTATTCAGCTTCAATTCAATTTGGAACATGTGGAGGCAGCTATACTGGTAAAGGGGAAGCTTGGATTGATTTTAATGGTGATCAATTGTTTTCGATTGATGAATCTATTGGAACTTGGCAAGGGATTCCTCCAAGTAATTTGTCAATATTTAACTTCACAGTACCTTCTGGTGTTACAAATGGTCTAACTAGGATGCGAATCACACAACAAGAAGGGGATGGAATCACATTTCCATTAGATCCATGTGCCACATTTACATGGGGTTCTGTAATGGATTTTTCTATTGTATTAACTGGTGGTATGGATTGTTCTGGCTTTATTGGTAACACTTTAGAAGACCCAATTGTAACTAGTGTATACCCTTATACTGATATACATAGTACAGCTGTATGTTATTCAAACAATGATTATGTTTATGCTTCTCCTGATGTATATTACTTAATATTACCAGCTGATAATTCTAGTTCACTACACGTTTCACTCTGTGGGTCCTCATTTGATACCTTCTTAAGTGTCTTTGATACAGATGGTAATTCAATTGCTTTTAATGATGATGGTAATTGTGGTAGTCAATCTGAATTGTCATTTTCTACAGTCGAATTGGATTCGGCCTATGTGATTGTACAAGGTTGGGGAACTGAAAATGGGGATTATGAACTTAATGTGACAGAGTCCGTTTTGGATATTGTAGATTATAGTCAAACATTAGTGGAGGTATATCCTAACCCTGTGATTAATCAGTTTAGTATTCGTAATTTGTATAATCGAAAGATGATAATTTCAGATGTAAGTGGTAAGACTTGTATTGAATTTAATAAGTATACTGGAGAATTAATTTCTACTGATAATTTTGAGGAAGGTATTTATTTTGTATCATATATTGATAATGATGAAGTAAGAACTATGAAATTAATTGTAAGCAAATGAAATTAATTTTAGCACTATTTTTCATAGCAATGAGTGTTGGCAGTTTTGCAGAAACCTGGACTCAAAAAGCAAACTTTGGTGGATCTGCACGTCATAGATCAACGGCTTTTGCAATTGGTAATAAAGGGTATTTAGGGTTGGGGCATATTAATAGTGTAACAAATATTTTATATGATGATTTTTGGGAGTATGATGCAGCATCAAATGCTTGGACTCAAAAAGCTAATTATCCTTATCCTTGTTATCACGCAACGGGTTTTTCAATTGGACCGAAGGCATACGTTGGAACAGGTAGAAAGCAAGATAATAGCTATACGACAGATTTCTTTGTCTATGATCCTGTATTAAATACGTGGTCTTCAATTTCAAATTTCCCTGGTACTTCTAGAAGAGGAGCTATTTCTTTTGTTGTAAATGAAATGGGGTATGTAGGTACTGGTCAAACGATCGGTGGTGGTTCGAATAATTTTTATAGCTATAATCCGAATACTAACCTATGGAATCAGATTGCATCTTTTCCAGGGAGTTCACGTACATCTTCTGTTGCATTCTCAATTCAAGATATTGGATATGTTGGCACTGGAAATTCTGGTGGAGGGACTAATGATTTTTGGGCATACTATCCAGGCACGAATCAATGGGTACAAAAAGCTAATGTTGGACCAACTCCAAGACAGGAGGCAACCGGTTTTGCTGTTAATGGTTTTGGGTATATTGGAACTGGAGACGATTTTTCTTCAGGTACAAACTATGGTGATATGTGGGAGTATAATCCAGATATAGATAGCTGGATTCAAATTAATGATTTTTCTGGTACACCTAGAAGATATTTATCGTCCATGGTAATTGATGGAGTAGCCTATGTTGGGACAGGAACTAGTGGCGCAAATTTTAAAGATTTTTGGCGTTTTGATCATGGTCTAGGTGTAATAGAATCTAATAGTAATTTTAAAGTACACTTGTTTCCAAACCCTACTATAGATAAAGTAACCTTTAGTTTTAATTCTGAGGAGTCTAATAAAGAAAAGAGTATTTTAATTTATTCAAGTGATGGACAACTAGTGTTGTCCGAAAAAGTGACTAATGAAAAATTTACTTGGCATACGGAGCATACAGGAATATTTATTTATTCCTTTGTAATGGATAATAGTATTCAAGAAACGGGTAAATTAATTGTAAGATAATGAATAAGGTACTATTTATATGTCTTTTGATTAGTATACCGAGTACTCCTGTGTTCGCTTATGATGTGTGGAATCAAAAGGAACAGTTGCCTGCTATAGGTCGTCATAGAGGATCTGGTTTAGCCATTGGTGATAAAGGATATGTTGGGTTGGGACACATGAATGGGGCAGGTGTTAATATTATATATAAAGATTGGTGGGAGTTTAATCCTGCTACAAATTCTTGGACTCAGAAATCTGATTTTCCTGCACTTACTTATGGAGCGTCTACTTTTTCTGTTGGTAATTATGGTTATATTGGTGGTGGAACTGGTTTAGGAAGTGAATTTTATAAATATAGTCCAGTCACTAATACATGGACTCAAATTGCGAATTGCTTGAGTGAAATCCCGTCTGATGATGCTGCGTTTGGTATTGGGGATAAAGGCTATATAAAAAGTGGTAATGTGTTTTTGGAGTACGATACGGAAACTGATGTTTGGACAAATAAAGCGAGCTGTCCATTGGAAGGTTGGGCAATTACTTCATTTGTTATAGATAATAAAGGGTATGTTAAAGAAGGTAATTCGCTTTATGAATATAAACCCTTAGTTGATCAATGGACGGTTAGAGCCTCTTTTCCTGGATTAACAACAAACGGTGGTCCAGGGTTTTCTGTTAATAATAAAGGATATATTGTTACGGGTTATTCGGAATTTTTAAATCCAGTTAATTCTGAATGTTGGGAATACGATCCTGCTTTTAATTCATGGAGTCAGTTAAATAATTTCCCAGGAGTAAGTAGAAGGTTTGGTGTCGCTTTTAGTATAAACAACAAGGGCTATTTTGGTTTAGGTACAAATGGTACTAACATGAATGACTTTTGGGAGTTTAACCCTAAATTAGAAGGGGTATCTATAGAAAATAATAATAAAGAATACTTAGCTGTTTACCCAAATCCGTCAAATGATTTTATATATTTTAAGGCTAAAACGAGTCTAGCCACTAAATTACTTGTATATTCTAACGCCGGACAATTAATCAAAACACTAAACTTGAAATCAGGAGCAGTAAAAATTACAAAAAATGAGTTTGAAAAAGGAATTTATTTTTACCGATTACTAAATAATGAAGAGGTACTAACTACAGGGAAATTTATATTCAGCTAATGAAAAATTATATATTAATTTTAGGTATTACATTTTTGACCTCTTTTGGCTTTAGCCAAACTCAAAATTTCTGGACAAAAAAAGCCGATTTTACAGGGTTGAAAAGAGAAAGAGCTGTCGGGTTTTCTATCAATGGTAAAGGATATATTGGAACTGGAGTTGATACTGCTGACGTGGTAAAAAAGGATTTTTGGGAGTACGATCCAATATTGAATACATGGACACAAATGGCTGACATAATCGGTGTGGAAAGACGAAACGCAATTGCATTTGCAATTAACGATAAAGGATACGTTGGAACCGGTATGGATAACCCAGAAGCCAGTTTGGGGTCTACTTTATCTGATTTTATGGAATTTGATCCTGTAGGTAATATCTGGACGAATAAGGCTAGCTTCCCAGGTTCATTTGGTGGAGGTATTTATTTCGCAACAGGTTTTAGTGCAGATTCAAAGGGATATATTTGTGGTGGGAAAAGAGGTCCAAATAATTATACAGATGAATTTTGGGAATATAAGCCATTGACTGATACTTGGCTTCAACGTCAAAGCTTTCCAGGTGGAGTTAGATATCAATTATCAAGTTTTGTTGTTGATAATTTGGCATATGTTGGTTTAGGGATTGATCAAGATGTTTTTCGAAAAGATTTATGGCAATATGACCCTTCTTCTAACAATTGGGTGGCTAAAAATGACTTTTTAGGAGGAGAAAGAGGAGCAGCTTGTACTTTTTCATTAGGGCAAAGAGGTTTTATTTCAGCAGGAAGTGATGGTGGTTTTAAAAATGATTTATGGGAATTTAATCCTTATGAAGATTCTTGGTCAGTTAGGGCTAATTTTGGAGGAAGTGAAAGAAAGAATGCCGTTGCATTTACTATAAACGGAAAAGCATATATGGGGACAGGAAAAGGTGTTTCTGGAAAAAAAATGAGCTTTTATGAATACACACCATATGATGTATTATCTGTTACTGCCTATGATAATGAGGTAGATGTACATGTATTTCCAAACCCTACACATAGGTTTTTAACAATCAATACAGAAAATCACACAAAGTTTTCAGTTTCAGTTTATACATTAAATGGTGAAATGGTTGTTGATCAAAACACAAGTTGCAATAATTTAATAATTGATTGTAATGAGTTTAAATCAGGTGTTTATATTTTATATTTAAATTCTGATGAAGGTCAATTGATTTATTCGCAACAGGTAATTATCCAAAAATGATACATATAAAAAAAGACGTAATGTCTAATTATTTAAAGTCAACGTTCTTATGTTTTACATTCTTAACTGCTGGTTTAGTCAAGTCTCAGGATGTTTGGGTGCAAAAGGATTCTGTTAATGGGCCTCCACGATCTTCATGTGCAAGTTTTGTTATGAATGGAGAAGGGTTTGTTGTTTCCGGTCTAGACATGATTGACTTTGATAGAAAAATGTATTCTTATGATGTTGACCAAGACGATTGGGACAATGAAGAGTCTATTGGTGGTGTAAATGGGGCAGGCCTTAATAGGGGAGGAGCTATTGCATTTTCCATTAACAATAAAGGATACATAGGGTTAGGACAAGGAAATACGGCTCCTTATTATAATGACCTTTGGGAGTTCGACCCAGAAACTAATGTGTGGTCTCAAAAAGCAAGTTTTATTGGGGCACCAAGACGACAAGCGGTGGCATTTTCAATTGATACATTGGCTTATGTTGGAACGGGGCAAAGTGCTAATGGATTTGAAAAAGATTTTTACAGTTACAACGGTCAAACTAACACATGGGTACAGTTAAATGACTTTGGAGGAACAGCAAGAAAAGGAGCTGTAGGTTTTAAAATGGGTGCACAAGCGTATGTTGGAACTGGTGATGATGGTATTTATACAAATGATTTTTGGCAATATCAGTCAAGTACGGATACTTGGGTTGAGAAAGCACAGTTTCCTGGAACGGCAAGAACAGGTAGTTGCGGTTGGGGAATCTTTCCTACTGCATTTATTGCATGCGGGTATGACAATACCTTGAATTATAAAAAGGATGTTTGGGAGTATAATTATTTTGCAGACGTTTGGCAACAACGATCTGATTTTATGGGACCAAAAAGAACAAACGCAAACGCGTTTGTAATTGATGGAATTGGTTACTTAGGTTTGGGTTATAATGGTGATTATTTAGATGATTTTTATGCGTACACACCAATCTTATCAGTACACTCAAATCAATTAAATCATATTATTAATGCTTATCCAAATCCTGTTGTTAATCATGTAATTATTCAATTATCAAATAATTTAAGTACTACCTTTGAAGTGCAATTGTTTAACTTGAATGGACAAGAAGTAAACAAAACCGCAATTTTAAAATCAACTAATACGTTACAATTGGATTTTGATTTACCAAATGGAATTTATATCTATCAGATTAAATCAAATAATGATCGAGTGACAGGTAAAATTATAATTGAATAATGAAATGAATAGCATAAAAATACACATATACCTTCTAGGCTTAGGATTAGGCATTCTGTCTTGTTCATCAATTGATGAGAACGTTGAAATTCAAACTACTTCTATTGAAACAAAAAAAGAAAAACCTAAAGCTGTGCATATAGAAAGTGATAGCTTTAGTAAGAAGGCTACATTTTCTCCTGAGTTTGGTTGGGGGTACCAAATTCTTAATAATGATAAGTTATATATTAACCAACCACATATTCCATCAGTAGAAGGAAATATGGGATTTAAGTCTAAAGAAAATGCTTTGACAACAGCAGATTATATTATTCATAAATTAGAAAATAATATATTTCCACCAACTATTTCTCCTCAAGAGTTAGATAGTTTAAATGTTTTATAAATGAGAACCATATTTGGAATATTTATCTGTTTATCCGTTCTGTCGTGTAGAAAAGACGTAGTGGTATTAGAAGAGAAAGCTGGTTTTTCTATTTTTCCGAATCCATTTATAAAGGAGGTAAATGTTTTACCTGTTGGTATTAGTATGTATTCAATATTAATTTATGATTCGGTAGGTAAATTGATATTTTCTGAATCGAATTTAAAGTCAGAATTGAAGATTATTGAATTATCGACCATTGAACACGGTGTTTACTTTATTCAATTAAAAACCAAAAAGGAAACTATTACTAAAAAAGTTCTTAAGCATTAATTTTTACCTTTGTTTTGTGAAAAAACTAATCTATTTGATTAGCGTACTAAAAGTAAAAATAATTTTGACCCAGTTAGCCAATTGAGAATATTTCACAAATTATTAAAACAGTTTTCAATTTTTAAATAAACACTATGAAATACATCATTGCACCTTTACTTATCCTTTTATTGATTGCATGTAATCCTGATGTTGTATATGAAGGAGCTATAATAATTGGAAACACTGACGGGATGTATGTTGAAGAGATCGATATGAATTTTAAAGGTGTTTTTGTTGGTACTTCAGAGGTAAACAAAAGAACTGTTAAGTTTGATGTCAATAATGATGGAGTAGATAATTTTACGATTTCTAGTGAAGTAGATTCAATATCTCAGATTTCTAATATTCCATCAAAACTAGTTTCAAAAATAACTTTTCATGGAGGATCTAGAACCAAAATTAATGTCGTAAAAACGACATCATATTTTGAGAACTTACCGATTACCGACACTTTAGTGGGGAGTGTTAATTATGATTTACGTCACACCTTACACACATATTGTGATGATAATTCTACAGGAAGTAACGCTCTTAATGTTCTGAAGCTTAATAATGGGGATGAATTAATATCACAGAGCTCTTATATATATTCTCCTTATAATATTTCTATTTATAAAACTAATTATAAAACTGTTGAGGAGTATAATAATTATGATTTTATGGAAAACAGTTATAATTATTCATGTAATAACCCAATAAAGAATACTTCATTTTATATTGGCTTCAAAATTGAAGACGTTTCAGGTAATCATAGATTAGGTTGGATTGAGCTAGAAATCTTAACTGATGACGCAGTTCATATAATTAGAACTGCAGTCCAAGATTAATTAAAATTTGTTAGGTTGCCAAGTGGATTTCTGCTTATAAATAGTAAACAATAATATCTATATTTGTGTTATGAAAATAATTGTTTTTTTTAGTACATTGTCTATTGTATTTGTAGCATGTAATAATGTAAAACAGAACCCAAGTACTATTGTCATTGGTGAAACTAAAGATATGGTAGTGATTGAATATAATAAAACATTTAATGGCGTTTTTTCTTGGATCAATTCTGTAAATACAGGAACTGCTGAATTTGATATGATAGGTGATGAGGATATTTTTTTTTGTTATAAATAGTTCTGTGGATACTGTTTATTCTGTTCTTCAAAATACACCTAATTATATTTACACAATTGAAATTAATCCAACGTTTTATACTGAAATTTTGGGCGTATCTAGTTATTTATATTTTCACCATGGATTTCTACAGATACTATTATTGCTCCATCTACAGTTAGTGAGGTGTATGAACACAATATTAAAACCTTCTGTTCAGAATCAACAGAATTGAGTAGTAAGATGTTTTACGCATCTAATTGTCTGCTGGAGATAAGCTTAATTTTAGTGACGAATCGTTTGAAGTGGAAAGAATGTTTTTAAATCATTCAGGATATACCACGTTTTCTTCTAGCCCTACTAGTTCAACTATTAAAGATTTAAAGTATGATTTTTCCTGTTTAAATTTGGAAAAAAATAAGACGTTATTTTTAGGGGTAAAATATTTTGGGAGTTTTGAGGAAAGACTAGGTTGGATAGAATTGGAAATTTCCGGAAATAATACGGTTCGTTTAATTAGAACAGCAATTCAATAATAAATTAAAATTCGTTAGGTTACCAAATGGATTTCTATTTATATTTGTCTTATGAAAAGAATTATTTATTTAAGTGCGTTATTCGTTGTATTTACAGCATGTAATAGTGAAAAACAAAACTCGAGTACTATTGTTATTGGTGAAACAAAAAATATGTTAGTTATTGAACATGATAAAACGTTTAATGGTGTTTTGTTGGGACTAATGAAGTTAATACCAGAAGCGTAAATTTTGATATTAATGGTGATGGCCAAAATAATTTTCAAATTAATAGTAGAGTTGATACGTTAGAAAATTCAGCTGAAAACTCATCTAGTTTTAAATATTCAGTTTCAATTGTACCTAATAACAGTACAGTTATTTCTGAAGTCCATAATTATTTGAAATTATGGAGCCTGCCTTCTACTGATACAGTTGTTTTTCCTTCTACTGTACATCAAGCTTATTGGCATTCGTTGAGAACCTCATGTGATGAATCAACCTATGGAGATAATATTGTTTATGCAAATATACTAGATAAAGGTTCTGAATTGAGTGTGGGGTATCCATATTATGGTGCTGATGAAAAGTATCTTTACCATTCAAATTATTATACCTTTGAATTAAATAATGCTAGTGGTATTTACGGTAGAAAAACGCTATGATTACTCATGTATTAATCCAGAGAAAAACAACGTTATTTTTTTAGGTGTTACATTGTCTAAAAATGGTAATTATTATTTAGGTTGGATTGAACTAGAAATTTCCGGAAATAATACGGTTCATGTTATCAGAACGGCAATTCAAAAGTAGTATATTATTTGTACTGAAACGAAAGGAGTTATTGATTATTTAACATCAAACAATAATATCTATATTTGTTTGATGAAGAGAATTTTTTATTTGAGTGTGTTGTCAATTGTGTTTATCGCATGTAATAGTACAACAGAAAGAGCAATGTCAATTACTATTGGAGATACTAAAAATATGGTAATAACCGAAATTAACGAAACATTTAAAGGTGTTTTTGTTGGTGTTGGAGAAGTAAATACAAGAACATTTTCTTTTGATATTGATAATAATGGTAAAAATGATTTTACATTCTATAGTAGTGTTGATACAATCAATAATGGGGATTGGTTGTTAGGTGATTATCATTATCGGGTTGGTGTTGAGGGGCATGGGTTGAAAATTAGAAATGATTATAAAACGATTTCTCAGAGTCAAAATTCTTATATTGGTGACACTGTTATAGGTATGTATATTAAACACATTTATCATATTATTCATTCTGATTGTGAAGGAACATCTGCTCAAGGTGATGAAAAGTATAATTATTATGTTAACTATGAGATTAATGATAAGTTAACGAGTGAAAATTTTGAAAATCTATCGAGTACAAGTGGTAATTATTTAAACCTATACCAATCATATGATATGTCTGTCTTTGTATCATCTTATAACGTTGAGTTTTTTCTAAAAGATTTTAGTTGTGCTAATGCACCACAGAATAAATCATTTTTTTTAGGGATTCAAGATGTTAGCAATGAGGTTAAATTAGGATGGATAGAATTAGAAATACTTGAAAACAATACGATTCATTTAATTAGAGCAGCACTTCAAGAGTAGTAATATAAAAGAATAATCATGAAAAATATAATTTACTTAGTTATGCTTTTACTAGTTGTAACTTGTACAAATAATAAAGACTATCCAAGTTCAATTAAAATTGGAGATACAGAAGGAATGTTAGTAATTGAATTCGATAAAACGTTTAATGGCGTTTGGGTTGGTAATGGAGAAGTAAATACAAGAACAGTTTCTTTTGATATTGATAATAATGGTGAAAATGATTTTACATTCTATAGTAGTGTTGATACAATCAATAATGCAGGCTGGTTATTAGGTCGTTATCGTTATGGAGTTGGTATTGAAGGCCATGGGTTGAAAATTAGGAGTAAGTATAAAACGATTTCTCAAAGCCAAAACTCTTATGTTGGTGATACTGTTATAGGCATGTATATTAAACACATTTATCATATTATTTATTCTGACTGTGAAGGAACATCTACTCAAGGTAATCAGAATTATAATTTTTATGTTAACTATGAGGTTAATGATAATTTAACAAATGATAATTTTGAAAATCTATCAAGCACAAATGGTAATTATTTAAATCTATACAAATCATATGATATGTCTGTAAATGTTTCATCTTATAACGTTGAGTTTTCTCAAACAGATTTTAGTTGTGTTAATGCTCCACAGGGTAAATCATTTTTTTTAGGAATTCAAGATGTTAGTAATGATCCTAAATTAGGATGGATAGAATTAGAGATTTTAGAAGACAATACTATTCATTTGATAAGAGCGGCTATTCAGAAATAATATTTATTTTACTATGAAAAACTTAATTCTACCAGCTCTGCTTCTTTTATTGGTTGCTTGTAATTCTGACAAAGAATATAAAAAAATGATAAAAATTGGAGATACTGATGGTATGTATATTAAAGAATTAGATACATATTTCAAAGGTGTTTTTGTTGGTTTTTCTGAGGTTAATAAGAGAACTGTTAAGTTTGATGTTAATGATGACGGTGTAGTCGATTTTACAATTTCTAGTGAAGTAGATTCAATACCTCAAATTTCTAATATTCCTTCAAAAATTGTTTCAAAAATTACTTTTGATGATGAGGGGGAAAACACTAAAATGAATATTTCAAGAACGACTACAAATTTTGAAGATTTACCAGCTACTGATACAATAGTCCCCCCTAATAATATTGTTCATGAATTACGACATACATTGCATACTAGTTGTGTAGATAATTCTATTGGAAATAATGTACTTCACGTTGAAAAACTTAATGGTGGAGATGAACTTAATTCACAAAAGTATAACGTGTATCATGTGCATAATCTTTTTATTTATAACACAAGTTATGAAACTATTGATGCATATAATAGTAATGATTTTATTGAGAATAGCTATGATTATTCATGTAATAACCCTAATAAGAATGCTCCCTTTTATATTGGTTTTACTTTTGGAACTGTGACTGGAAAGTTTATATTAGGCTGGATTGAATTAGAAATTTTAGATGATGAAACTGTTCATATAATTAGAACTGCAGCTCAAGAATAGTTTATTTATGTCTAGGATGAAAAGACAAAATAGATTCTCTTAAGTAATCATCACTTAAGTGCGTATATATTTCAGTCGTACTAATTGATTCGTGTCCTAACATTTCTTGCACAGCTCTTAAATTAGCGCCACCTTCTACTAAATGTGTGGCAAATGAATGTCTAAACGTATGCGGACTTATGTTTTTTTCTAACCCAATGGTTATAGCTAGGTTCTTTACAATGGTGAAAATCATTACTCTGGTTAATTGAGCGCCTCTACGGTTTAAAAATAAAAAATCTTCATGTCCTTTTTTAATGTTCATCTTATCTCGTTGTTCAAGGTAAAACGCTAACTCTTTAACAAAGTAGGGACTAATAGGTACTAACCGTTCTTTGTTCCCTTTTCCTATGACTCGAATGAATTCATCCTCATAATAAATGTTGGTAATTTTTAAATTGATTAATTCACTAACACGTAGTCCACAACTATAAAGTGTTTCAATAATGGCTCTATTTCTATGGCCTTCATTTTTTGACACATCCACAGCTTTTTTTAAGTCGTCTATTTCTTCAATGGATAAAAATTCAGGTAACTTTCTCCCTAACCTTGGTAATTCTAACAATTCAGTAGGGTCGTCAAAAATGATGTCCTCTAAAATTAAATAACTATAAAAGTTTCTAACACCTGAAATAATTCTAGCCTGTGATCTGGCAGAAATTCCCATATCAGAGATCCAATTAATTAGGTGTTGTAAGTGTTTTAAAGTGACTAAATGGGGTAGGACTGATGTCATTTCAGAAAAATACGTAGCCAGCTTATCAAAGTCTAGCATGTAGGCTTCTACACTATTTTTTGATAAACTTTTCTCAATTTTGAGGTAGTTTTGATAATCCTTTCTATATTTATCCCAAGATGAATGCAAAGCAAATTTTAATTTTAAATGGTCCAAACCTAAATTTACTAGGAAATAGGGAGGAATCAATCTATGGGGTAAAAAGTTTTGAAGAATTTTATGTGGAATTAGAGTCAAAATTCGACACTATTTCACTGAATTACTGCCAAACTAATTATGAGGGAGAGTTAGTCACTCAAATTCAAAATTTAAAACGAAAATATGATGGGATTCTCGTTAATGCTGGTGGTTACACGCATACGTCAGTGGCTATTCGTGACGCGATAAAATCGACCTCAGTTCCAGTAATAGAAGTCCATATTTCAAATATTTCAGCTAGAGAAACATTTAGACATGATTCCATGTTGTCTGCTGTGTGTGAAGGATGTATTTTTGGATTTGGTCTCAAAGGATATGAGTTAGGCTTAAATTACTTTAAGTAAGGCCATAAAAAAACATCACCTTAAGTAGGATAATGTTTTGAATAAGGCTTAACGTTTAAGTTAATTATTTAAAAAAGTTGATGTATGATGATTCAGCGTTGATATGTACACCTTCAGGAAATTCGGCATGTAATACTAATACATTTTCATGATGATGCTCCAATTCAGCCAATCTCTTTCTATTCATTAATATAATCGTAGTGTTTCCATGATTATCTATTTTATCTAAAATTGTTTCTCCATTAAAATCGCATTGCCAGTGTGATTGTGACATGTTTTCTTTGTATGATACTTCAATAGTGGGTGTTGCAAAATAATGATGCTCTCCAATTCCTTCCATATCAAATACTAATCTTAAAAAGCCACCTTCAAAATTTAAGTTTTCAGTTTTTATACCAAGATCTGCAAAAGAGAGTTTACCAGTTGTAGGTGATGAGAATTTCACAACTACTTCACCTTGATTGATTTCAATTAATTGTCCCATAATTTTATTTGTTAGTTATACTATTTGTTATTATTTATTGTAAATTTACCACCAATAATGCGTCAATAATATGACGGGTGTTAGTCAAGTAGCAAACATTTATCAATATTGCTGTTATTTGAATTTTTAATGATTGATATTTTAGAGATATGTTTAGTAAAGAAGAAAAAAAAGAGTTTAAAGTTGCATTTTGGAATGAACTTAATGACAAGTTAACGGAAGCTGGAAAAGCTAAAGGACGTAACATAGAATGGTTAAGTTACCCAACTCAAATTAAAAGACTATTCTTTAGAATGGAAGCTGATGAAACTTCAGCAAGATTATGTATTGATTTACAATTTGTAACTAAAGGTATTAGAGAAATTTACTATTTACAATTTCAAGATGTAGAGGATAAATTAAAAAATGCATTTACAACAGAGGTAAATTATGTTGCTGATTTAGACCATTGGAATGGAAAAACTATTTCTAGAATTTACTGTGAATTAAATGATGTAAATATCAATAACAAAGAGGATTGGCCAAGGATTCATGATTTTTTGATGACTAATTTTTTAAATTTGGATTCATTTTGGGAAGAATTTAATGAATTATTTTATGCCTTAAAGAATTAAAAAGGATTAATTAAGTTTTATTTAAAGGGAGTATGTACTCCCTTTTTTAATACCCAATTTTATTTTTTAAATGAAAAAAATAGGTATAGTTTTTACATGTTTACTTTCTTTCATCTTAGTGTTTTATCTGAAAAAAAATCAGAATAGAATTGACCGTAATAATGAAATAGTTAACACGGTTATTTTAAGTAGTGAACGTACTGTTCAAGTTTTAGAAGTTGCTGGGGATACAACGTATGAGTCTATCTTAGGAGATTTTAAGTCCACTATAGTTCAAGTTCGTTTGAATTCTAAATGCGGACTTTTTGACACTCTGACGAATGAATTATTAACGGCCATTAGATATGACAATATTGGATATTTTGCAAATGAAAATCATATTCAATTTTGTACAAATGATAAGTATGGTTTTTTAAATGAATCTGGGAATGAAATTATTGGTGCTAAATATGATTTAGCAACGGACTTTACAGAAGGTTTAGCATGCGTAAAGCTAGATGAGCTTTGGGGGATGGTTAATACTTTAGGTGAGATTATAGTTCCAATAGAATACGAAATGGCTTGGCCTTTTCATATGAAAAATAGAGCAGCAGTAAAAAAGGATGGAAAATGGGGATTTATTAATGAAAAAGGTAAATGTGTTATTGATTTAAACTATGATAATGTAACTCGATCTTTTGAAACGGAAACAAAAGCGGCTAATGTTTCTATAAAAGGTCATAATTTTTTCATTGATGAGTACGGAACGTTTATTAAAGATTCGAGTCCGCACGAAAAATATGTAAAATGAAAATTAATTCTTATTTAAGTAAAGCGAGAACATGAATATGATAAACACAGAAAGAATAACATTGAGATTAATTGAGTTGTCAGATTTAAAATCTATTCATAACCTACATGTATTACCTGAAACAGATAAGTTTAATGCATTGGGTATTCCTAAGAATATCGAAGAGACTGAGGAGATAATTACCCCTTGGCTTTTAGAGAATAAACTTGACATAATTAAGAATTATACATTTGCCATTGAGTCAAAAGAGGATAAAGCATTCATTGGCTTATTTGGATTCAAAATTGGAAATGAGAAATATAAAAGGGGAGAGGTTTGGTTTAAATTACATTCAAACCATTGGAATAAAGGATACGGAACGGAGTGTTTAAAACGTGTCATAAACTACGGTTTTGACACGTTGAATTTACACCGAATCGAAGCTGGTTGTGCAGTTGAAAATGTTGGGTCGGTAAAAGTATTAGAAAAATCAGGGATGATTAGAGAGGGAAGAGGTAGGCAAGTATTACCACTTAAATCAGGATGGTCTGACAATTTTGAATATTCAATTTTGGATACTGATAAAAGAGAGCTTTGAAGTTAATTCAAGAGTCCAATCCCCAAAGCTGTACCAAATACAAGCATTCCAATAGAGACAATTATATTTAAGGTAGTTAATTTTATTTTTTGTAAAAAATAACGTCCACTTATAGCACCAAATAGGGCAGCTGTTAATGAAATTAATACAAACCCCCAATTAATATTAGCCACCTTTGATAGGTCGCTAAAATAAACGCTAGACCTTACAATATCAATAGTCAAAGCAACAACTATTCCTGTGGCGATAAATACATTTTTCTCTAATTTATACTTCACTAAGAATGCTGTCCTCAACGCACCTTGATGACCCGATAATCCACCAAAAAAGCCACTAATTACACCACCAATCCAAAGCTTTTGCTTTGAAAAAGCAAGACTCCAGCTAGGAATTAGTTCAATTAATGCAAAACCGCTTAAGACAATACCAAAAACTAAATTCATAGCTTTAATTTTTAGTGAATGTCCAAATAAGTGAAATGTTGATAATGTAAAATCATCAAAATGAGTTAATAAGTAAGCGCCTAAAAAGGCAGCTGGAATAGCAGCTAAACCAAATGGTATAGCTATATTCCAATTCACTGATCTTTTCATTAAAATAAATTTAAATACGTTATTCAAAAAGTGAACAACTGTAGTAGCTGTAATTGCTAATTCTAAGTCTCTAAATAACATGTAAAATACAGGCGTTAACATAGTGCCTAACCCAAATCCGCAGAAAAAAGTTAACCAACTAGCCCCAAAGGATACTGCTATGAGTATGAAAATATCCATTTATTAATTTACTGACTTAGTATTCGTTTAAAATTACATACCGGGGATTAGCCCTTTGGTAGATTGTGCCATTTCCATTTCTTTTGTACGTTCGGCTTGTTCTAAAGCACGATTTGATGCAATTAAAATTAATTCAATAGCTTCTTCTTTTCCAATACTATCTGCAACTTTAATATCTGTAATTTGTCCATTACCATTTACTTCCACTCTAACTTTTCCTTCATTAGCTTCACCAATTAATTTAATGTGGTTTAACTTTTCTTTAGTTGCTTCCACTTGCTCTTGCATAGCTTGCAATTTCTTCATCATTCCTTTTCCAAACATAGTATCTTATTTTTTAACAAAAATAGATGTCAAAATTCATATAACAAAATTCAAAAGCGTATTAATTTTAACTAATTTATCATTTGTTTATCTATAAATTGAAAAGACTAAAAATGTTTACTTAAATTTGAATCCACTAAAAGACATAGAAATGAAACATATCATAGAAAACGCATGGAACAACAGAGATTTATTGACAGAACCAGAAGTGCAGGAAGCTATTAATTCAGTAATTGAAAAATTAGATACTGGTGAATTAAGAGTGGCTGAACCTTTAGAAAATGGTGAATGGCAAGTGAATGAATGGGTAAAAAAGGCTGTAGTGATGTATTTTCCAATACGAAAAATGGAAACTATTGAGGTTGGTCCTTTTGAATTTCATGATAAAATGGCTTTAAAAACTAATTATGCAGAAAAAGGTGTAAGAGTTGTACCTCATGCCATAGCAAGATATGGGGCTTACTTAAGTAAAGGTGTAATAATGATGCCAAGTTATGTAAATATAGGAGCTTATGTTGATGCTGGTACTATGGTAGACACATGGGCAACGGTTGGGTCATGTGCACAAATTGGGAAAAATGTACACTTAAGTGGTGGAGTAGGTATTGGAGGTGTTTTAGAACCGTTACAAGCCGCACCAGTTATTATTGAGGATGGTGCATTTATTGGGTCAAGGTGTATAGTTGTGGAAGGCGTTAGAGTAGGTACTGAAGCTGTTTTAGGTGCAAATGTTGTGTTAACTATGTCAACTAAAATTATTGATATTACTGGTGAAACTCCTGTTGAAATGAAAGGGTATGTACCGCCAAGAAGTGTTGTGATTCCAGGGTCTTACCCAAAAGAATTTCCTGCAGGAACTTATAATGTACCTTGTGCTTTAATTATTGGGAAAAGAAAAGAAAGTACGGATAAAAAAACGTCATTAAATGATGCGTTAAGAGAAAATAATGTGGCTGTATAAGTTCAGTCAATACTTATTAAATTCAAAATCCTATTTCATTAAATTGAGGTAGGGTTTTTTATTTGCAATAGTGATAGAAGTATTAGCTTTAAAAGTAAAACGGTTTATCTGAAACAAAATGTAAAAGTGACAATAGAAACGTTTACGTTTAGATTGAAGATTAGCGTATTGATTTTGAACTTTAAACGAAAAGCACGTTAAGTTGCCCAAAAAATAAAAGTTAAAAGTATCGATTAAACAGAGAGTCTGACCGTTAACCTATGTCGAAACAAACTCCAAAATATTCTGATATCACAAAAATAATTAATACCTTTGCGTAGTAAAATAATACCAATTAATACGATAGTACAGATGTTTGAAAATTTAAGTGATAAGTTTGACAGAGCCTTTAAGGTTTTAAAAGGACAAGGACAAATAACAGAAATTAATGTTGCTGAAACTTTAAAAGAGGTGAGACGTGCATTATTGGATGCGGATGTTAACTTTAAAACTGCTAAAAATTTCACAACTAAAGTTAAAGAACAAGCTTTAGGACGTAACGTACTAACTACTGTTTCTCCAGGGCAATTATTAACTAAAATTTGTCATGAAGAATTAGTTCAATTAATGGGTGGTGAACAAACCGAAATTAATTTTAAAGGTAATCCAGGTATTATTTTAATGGCAGGTTTACAAGGGTCTGGTAAAACAACTCATTCAGGTAAATTGGCTTTATGGTTAAAGGACAAACAAAGAAAGACACCTCTATTAGTAGCTTGTGATGTATACCGTCCGGCTGCAATTGATCAATTACATGTATTGGGAGACCAATTAGATGTTGAGGTATATTCTAATAAAGAAGAAAAAAATCCTGTAAAAATTGCTGAGGCTGGTATTGCTCACGCAAAAGCAAATGGATTTAATGTTGTGATTATTGATACAGCTGGTCGTTTAGCAATTGATGAAAAAATGATGGGTGAGATTGAAGACGTTAAAAACGCGATCAATCCAACTGAAACATTATTTGTCGTGGATGCCATGACTGGTCAAGATGCTGTTAACACAGCTAAAACATTTGACGAGCGTATTAATTTTGATGGTGTAATACTTACAAAATTAGATGGTGATACACGTGGTGGTGCTGCGTTGTCAATTAAAACTGTAGTTGACAAACCTATTAAGTTTGTTGGTATGGGAGAGAAAATGGATGCTTTAGATGTATTCTATCCTTCTCGTATGGCTGATCGTATTTTAGGAATGGGTGATGTTGTGTCTTTAGTTGAAAAAGCGCAAGAGCAATTTGATGAAAAAGAAGCCAAAAAATTACAAAAGAAAATAGCACAAAACAAATTCGATTTTGATGATTTCTATGCACAGTTGCAGCAAATCAAAAAAATGGGTAATGTTAAAGATTTGATGGGTATGATTCCTGGAATGGGTAAAGCTATGAAAGGTGTTGATATTGATGATGATGCTTTTAAAGGTATTGAGTCAATAATCCAATCAATGACGCCAAAAGAAAGAGCTGAACCTACGTTATTGAATGGGAGCCGTAAAACTCGTATTGCTAAAGGAAGTGGAACTAACATTCAAGAAGTAAACAAATTGATTAAACAATTTGGCGAAACTAAGAAGATGATGCACATGATGTCTAACAAAAAGAATATGGCTAATATGATGCGTCAAATGAAAGGTATGCGTGGCGGAATGGGAATGCCTGGTATGTAATACTTTAAGATGTTAAACTTACAAATATTAGGTTCAGGTGCTGCCACTCCAACGTTAACGCGTGGGGTAACCGCTCAGTATTTGAATTTTAATGAGCGTAAAATTTTGATTGATTGTGGTGAGGGAACTCAGTTACAACTGAGAAAATTTAAGGTTAAGTTTCAACGCATTCAGTATATTTTTATTTCTCATTTACATGGGGATCATTACTTAGGGTTGTTTGGTTTATTGTCATCTATGCATTTGTTGGGACGAAAAACTAAAATTCATCTTTTTGCTCCACCAGAATTGGAAGAAATAATGGAAGTGCAATTCAGATTAACTTATGTAAAGCTGAATTTTGAAGTGATTTTTCATCCCATTAAACTAAAAGAAAAAACGTTAATTTTTGAAGATAACTCTATTGAAGTGTTTGCTTTTCCTTTAAAGCATAGAATTCCATGCTATGGATATTTATTTAAGGAAAAAGTCAAAGAAAGAGGAATTATAAAAGAAATGATTGAAGAATTTGATTTGAAAATTCCAGAAATCATTCAAATGAAAAAAGGTAATGATTTGACACGTGAAGATGGAATAGTTTTAAATCATTTAGAATTTACCACTCATTCTCCAAAACAACAGTCTTATGCATTTTGTACGGATACCAAATACATTGAAAGTTTAAAAGAAATAGTAGGGGAGGTTGATATATTATATCATGAAGCGACATTTAAACATGATATGTTAGACCGCGCAAAAGCAACCTTTCATACGACAGCGCAGCAAGCAGCTACTTTAGCTAAAAATGCTAATGTAAAACAATTGCTACTAGGTCATTTTTCACAACGTTACGGTGACACTACAGAAATTGAAGAAGAAGCAAAAACTACGTTTAAAAACACAAAGTGTGTGGAAGATGGTGATGTGTTTTTGGTGAATTAATTCTGTGGAATACCCCCCTTATTTGGAGTTGAAATTTGTATTTTGGAGAAGGTAGATTCTAGACCAATGCAAAGTGAAATGGTATATGAACCTCTATAATTATTCTGTTTATAAAGTGTTTTTTACCAAATAGAATTTTCTTTTCACTTTTTTCAAGGAAACCTACAATTGTCAGTTTAAAATATTTTGTTACTTTCCAATTTTACGTCATCAATGGAAATTGAATTCCTTTTAAATGTTGTGGTAATTGTTTTATATTTAATGTATTGACTTTCACAAACTCATAAAGTGTTTTGACAAACTAGTTTTGATAAACTAAAAGTCTTTGACTAAACTTGCGCTATAAATTAATTTGTATTGGCTTAGAATTCTTTTGTGACGAAAGAATTTGAATTGTTTTTTATTAAAATACTGTGTTAATCAGTCTTTTTTTGTTAGATACTTAGTTATACATTCAAACACAACAGACGTTAGCCGAAAAGTCTTTTATAGAGTAGGTAAGAATTAAAATCGCTTATGAAAAAACTAGTTTATTTTTTGACAGTCTTGATACTGTCTTATTTCGGAATGCCAAATACTTTTGGACAGGTTCCCCCTCCTCCGTTGCCATCTGGCGTTCCAAATGACTATATAGCATATTATCCATTTAATGTGGATATATCAACGCCAATAAACAGTTGGAACAATCAAGCAAAATTAGATCATGGTCCAAATGATGGTAATAATTGTTGGACTTCAGGTACTTCAGTAAATTGGAAAGATGCAATAATTAACACAAATGTCACTACAGGTGCTTCAGGAATATTGGGTACTTGTATTGAAATGGATGGAACCATAAATCCTGCTGTTGAATTCCCTAATGGAAGTAGCTGTTCAAATTCTTTACAGATGAATGCATTAAACTATTATATGGATGAACATAAAGATTTCACAGTTTCTTTTTGGATCAAAGATGATGACAATCATAGCCAAGGCAGTGCAATTTCGGAAAGTATTTTTGGAAGGCGAGATAATTGTAACGGGAATGGCGACCCAAATACTGTTTTTATGGATATTAGAGCTGTTTTACATAGAGTTACTGGTTCACCAACTTTGGGAGCTGAAATGACTGAGCATCAAAATAGTTCTGGATTTAATTATTTGATAAATAATAGTGTATCAAGTTCTATCGCACAAAACTGCTCTGATTGGTATCATGTGGTAGTGACCAGAAATGTATATGGTGTTGCCGGAATACCTCCAATTAGTGCGACTAATAATTGGTCAATTACGCGATTGTTTATTAATGGAATTAAAGTAGATGAAACAAGTGAATGGGCTGTTGATATAAGCAGAAATCAAACAAGTAATTTTGAAATATCGGGAAGCTCATGTATTGGCCCGATTTGGCCTTCGGATAATACTATGCCATTTAGTGGTTCATTTGATGAGCTTCTTTTATATGATAGAGAATTAGCGGAAATAGAAATTCAACAAATGTATGATGGCTATACAGGAGGTGCATTTGCAGCGCAAGTAGGGGATGTTACTATTTGTTTGGGAAACAGCGCAACTTTAACTGTAAATGTAATAGGTGGAGCAGGTCAATCTACTGATTTTCTGTGGAGTACAAGTGCAACAACACAGAGTATTACCGTTTCCCCAACTCAAACAACAACCTATACAGTAAACGTGGTTCAGGGTGCTTGCTCTATACCAATCCAAACGACTGTATCTGTTATTAATCCACCTCAATTAAATCCTTCAAGTTCAATTGAAATATGTGATGGAGACATAGGAACATTAAATGTTAGTCCTGTTCAATCTGCAAACACCACTTATCAATGGGGGACATTAAATCCAAGTCAAGTTTTACAAGGAGAAACAGGAAGTAGTCTCAGTGTTTCTCCGAGTGTTAACAGGGCATATTATGTTGAAGTTACCAATGGAAATGGATGCTCCTCTCCACAGTTTTACGCGGTATTAGTTAACCCTGTTCCAACAGTAGGAATAGATGGACCAACAGAGGTTTGTGGAAATGATCCAGTAACCTTTAAAGTTAATCCAATTGAAGCTGATGTTAACTACAGTTGGTTATTTACAGGCGGCGCTTTTTTTATTAATCAAACTTCAGTCACAACAAATTTACTAGTAAACCCGACAATAGCTAATATTATTGCAACGAATGATTATGGTTGTACTACAACTACTTCTGTTTCTGTGACGTATAACCCAAGTTGTTGCCCTGTTGCTGAAGATCCTAATTATTTAGCTATTTGGAGAGAGAACATTAGTGTACTTAACACATATGGAATCACTTTTAACAATGCAGGAACAATTGCAACTATAAATGACGGTCAGTTTCATACCCTTCCTGACAGGTTATTTGTTCCGGATGGAATTACCTTTAGAGTAAGTAATTCAGGAACCGTATTAGACTTAACCAACACAGATATGGTATTTGGAGAATGTGCTGAGTTAGAAATTTATGATGAGGCTACATTAATTGCGTATAATTCTGTTTTTAGAAATTGTAACCCTTCGGTAAGTTGGAATGGGATTGAAATTTATCAAGCAAATTCTAATACATCCCTTAAAGAATGTACAATTTTAGGAGCTGATATTGGAATTGACATCAGAGGTAACAATTCGGGAGCCCTAGTATCTGATATTGCTATTCAAAATAATTTGTTTAGTAACAATAGAATTGGGGTTAATACAGTAGATTTTGCATCTTCTAAGCAAATCTCAGGAAATACATTCCAACTAGATTCACCGGATCAAATTTCATACTTAGATACTGACTGTAATCCAATTAGTGAAAATTCGTCATTCATTGGTGTTCAAATTTCAAGAGGAAAAGGAGATGCTTTAATTCGTTTAAGTCAGAACGATTTCATTAATGGAACAGGGTCAGACAATGAAGCCACTTTTATAGGTATTTCAGTTCTTGAACAATCGACTAATTTATCAGTATCGGGTAATCACTTTACTGATATGTATAGAAGTATTGATATTAATAACATTGGAGGACTTGGTAGTCATATTGCACAGCCAATCGTTATTGAGAATAACAATATTGAGGTTACGCGCGATTTTGGGGCTCGAGATAGAGGGAATTATCAGATTAGAATTGATCAAGCTGCTTATGTTGAAGTTATCAATAATGAAATATATAGTTCAGCTGAAGCCTTTCCAATTAATATCGATTTATTTGATAATAAACCTTTTGCAATAGGAAGTTACTTTATGAATGGTGCAATTTTCGTAACTGGAGAGCGTAATACTTTATTTAGTCAAGGTATTATCAGAGATAATGAAATTCTAGGTTTTGAAGTTGGAATACATGCCGTTAATACTGATAGAATTCGAATTTCAGAAAATGAAATTAAAACCCAATACTATGGTATATTCGCATTTCATAATGGTGTTGTAGATATCACTGAAGCGGAAATGATTTCTATTAAGTGTAATAATATAGAAATGGACTTCGAGAGAAGTACATCTGCTGTAGGAATTGCGTTTCATTTGCCAATGAAGGGAGAAACAGATGAAAAACATTTTATAGTAGGTAATTGTATTAAGAATACACATAGAGCTATTGAAGTAATTCAACGTGATTTTTTAGACCCTAGTAATTTCAATGGTGACGAAGTTGCAATGCCGATTATTAAAAATAATTTCTTATACAATTATGTAGATGCTGGAATTTTGATTAATGGTATAAAAATTACTGGTGAAATAGGACAGCAAGGAGAACCAGGGTATAATACCTTCTTTGGTAACAATGTCCCTGCGATAGGTGCTAATTTAGACTACTATGTTCAAAATAATGTCCCAATTAATGCTTGGGGCAATGATTATGGAGTGGCAGGCGCTAGATTGTTATGGGCAGGTGCCCCATTTAGTGTTAACGGACCAAATGTAGGCTCGTTTGCAACATGTGCCAATCAGGATGAGAATAACAATGTTGACTTTCAGCAATTAGAAGAATCTTCCACTTATTTTTGTGGAGATGACATAGGCTTTAATTTCCAAGGATTGATTACAGGTTTTTCTAAGAAAGATGCCCCTATAGAAGTCTGGAATGAATTAGTAACTAAGTCAGAAGATGATGGACATTTGAATACCGCTTTACAGCTTCTTTCTAGATTAGATAATCCTATAAAACGTAATACATTTGTACAATATGTCCTCAATTCAACTCAGTTGAATACTGAAGAATTAGCTTGGTTCAGGTTCAATACGTATTTAATTGAAGAGGATTTGGTAAATGCTAGACAGGTGTTAACAGGTATAACTCCTCAAGGAGAGGAAAGGAATGCTAAAAAAGAGCTTTCATCTATTTTACTAAATTTAAAAGAAAATAACTTAACAATCCAGGAGCTTTCTTCAATAGATATTGAGAAGTTGAAGCATTTTTCCGAATCTGAACTAAAAATTGCTAATGTAGCTAATCTATTATTACAATCAATTGGTAAGAACAAAGCGGTTTTGAATTTCAAATTACCTTTACTTAAAATTGAGGATATAGATAAAAATAGAATTGAGGAAGTTAATGCTTCTTTAATCGTGTATCCTAATCCTTCGTATGACCAAGTTTTCTTGGAGTATGATATTAGTCAAATAGGCGAAGGGAGTGTTATTGAAATATATAATATGCTTGGGATGAAAGTATTTAGTGAAACTATACAAGTTTCTGCTACGAATAAGTACCCAATAAATATCTTGAAATTTACACCAGGAGCATACAATGTGGTGTTACTGGACAATTCTGGTATTCTTAAAAAAGGTCGGTTTGTAAAAAAATAATGATTTAACTTATAAAAAGTTAATAAGGAGGGCTGTTATGTAAATGACGGCCCTATTTTTATTGTTAGTTAGATCTTAATTACTGTTTTTTACAATATAAAAAGTGGTATTTTTAAGATGGATGGCCCGTTTACTTAATAATCATTATTTGTCTAATTATTTTTGTTTATGTAATAATTATTTTGAAGTTTTTAAGTAACAATTTTTTTAAAAGAATAAATTTCAAAAACATAATTATTACAAACGAGTGAATAGTTTGAATCTGATCATTCCAATTTGAAAACGATATGATATTATTTTTACAAGTAAGCGTATAGATTACCCTTCTTATTTAATTATTATCTTTTCAATAGATGTATCTGTATTACATACAATTTCAATATAATATAGTCCTGGCTCTACATCTAATGAGATTTGAATTGTAGAATTGAATACGTTGTCATTAACATAGACTTTTTTTCCTTGACCTGAATATATGGTGATTTTCTCGGTGTGATTTTCACCAAGTTGAATATTTATTAAACCTTCACTTGGATTTGGGAAAATGGTAAAAGTATTATTCTTATAAGGGGTAATTGAATTAGTAACAGGGAAGTCATAGCGCCATAAATCTTTTCTGTCCGTATTTTGATTGTCTTGGCCTGTACCTACATAAATAGAATCATTATGTACAAACATAATTGGTGCCCATCTTCCATCTGCAGGAAAGGTATCAAGTGTTGTCCATGAATCTAATATAGGATCGTATTCTCTAAAGTCATCAAAGCGTTCAAAATTTATTTCATCCTCACCAGCAAATAGGTAAACTTTCCCGTCTCTTGTAACTGCATTTGCGGCTGACCTTCCATTACCGGTAAAGTTACTTTTTGGCTGCCAAGTATCGTTGACTATATCATAAGCGTACCAGTCATCAAACATTATGCTTAAATGATGTCCTGTTCCAACATAAATTTTATTACCAACTGTAGTACCTACACCATGATGTCTTGGTGTAAGAAAGGTCATTTTTAGCGTCCAGACATCAGTTACAGTATTGTATTCATACCAATCATCTAAATCTGAAAAATCACCATCTCTTTGTCCTTGTCCAATATAAACGCGGTTATCAACTACTGAAAAAGTAGGGTGAATTCTTCCAATTGCTGGTCCACTTGTTTTTTGAGTCCAAATTAATGTTGTAGGATTAAATTCCCATATTTCCATATTTGCTGATCCTCCTTCTAGTCCACAAGATATATAGCCTTTACCGTTAACTGTAAACCCAATGGCATAATTTCTATTTCCGCCAGGGAAATCAGCTAATTGAACCCAAGAGTCATTGTGAATGTCGTATCTAAAGAAGTCATCAGTTCCGCTTCCTGTTGCTACATATGCCGAATCTCCAATAACAAAACTGCAGGCATGATTCCAACCTTGCCCAGGTATGTCACTTAATTGCTGCCAATTAGATTGTGCAAATGAAATTTGGATTGAAGATAGTAAAATAAGAAGAAATGTAGGTTTAAAAGTTTTCATGATCTAAATTTAGTACTTTTTTAAAGAAAGGCATTAATTACGTAAGTTTTTCAAGAAGATGAAAAAAATAGAAATCCAATATAACGGTTCTTGTGAATGTAATTAGATTTAGCTTTTTTAATAAAAATTAGACAAAAAAAAGAGTTTATCAATTTGATAAACTCTTTTAAAGTAGCGGGAGGTTATGAATTATCTAACTTCGTTTTTGATTTTAATTGTATTCTTAAAGCATCTGATTTAATAACTGCTGCTGTATATATTGATAATTCCTCATCATAGTATAACGGATGTTATGATTGGAATGATGCGGTAGTAAGGTGAAATATCTTTATTTGAATCTAATTAGTATCAATCGTTATATAACTATACCAATTATAGGCGATATATTTTTACCTCAATTTAGCTGTATGCCAATCAATTCCTTTCGAGATATAGTATTTATAATCTTCATCTTGAACAAATAACATTAAAGAGTGGTCAGTAATAGCAAAATGTGAAAAATATCCCATATGGCTCTCGTCAATACATTTGGCATCTATGAATAATTCTCTAAAAAAGTCTTCTGGGTAGGGAGATATTTCGCCAGATTTCCAACTTTTTTCAGACTCTTCGGTTAGAAATTGAATAACAAACTTATCTCCACTACCAGACTTCTGTTGTCTGTGTATACTATACCTCTTACCCACTTCAATAACTTCACTCTTTGGCAATCCAAAACCGTATTCTTGAACTTCTTTACTTAAAGAATAAAGTTGTTTTGTTTTAGGTTGTCTTTTAAACATGTTTAGCATGTCATAAAAGTAAGAATTATTCGGGATATTGAAGAACTTCTTGGTCTTAAACACTCTTAAAACCTCCTCACATCACAGCTAATTACTACTGATGAAGCATATCTCTAAAAAAAAGAAAAGCTTATACTCAGCAGCACAACATCTTCAATCTTCACAAAGTCAATCCTCTTCATTTTAAATCACATCAAAATATTTAGTTATTTTTTTGAAGGATTCAGATGCAAAAATGATGATTACACACAATAAGAAACCTCAGTAGGAGGGATATAAGTCAGGGATAGGACCACATAATTATGGGTCAGGTGGTTTAATTATATTAAAACTTAGTGGAACTGTTATAATTCAGTGTCACACAGGATTACTAGTTAGTTATGGCACGAGTTCTATACCTACATAAACAAATAATTCAGGAGTTCAAAAGGAAACCCCTACCAATAAACCCTGACACTAATTATGCTAAAATCAATATCTTTATATCCTACACAGGTTAGAATCCATTAGAAATTGATAAATCACAATTTTTTCCTCTACAAGGTGATTCAACTTCATTATTTAATGTAATAAAGCTTACATTTCCATTCAGAGTTGAAAGTTTATTAACCCATTCTTTTTTATAGTGTTCCTTTTCAGATTTAGCTCCAACATGACCATAAGTATTTCCAAAACCAAACGAATAAATAATTCTTTTAGGTAATACAGCTGTTGGAATGTCACTCCATCTAATATTGTGCTCTGACCCATGATGGGTAGCAACTAGTCCCCCTATCGTTAAGTCACTATCTGCTATATGAGTGATATACCTATAGTTAGCGTCCCCAGGATTAAGTATTTGAAAAGGCTTATCATGATACTTAGGTCGCAGATATACGGCAAGTCCAGAATCATTTTTGGTTCTACCATTACATTGAACGATTGTTAAAGAATTAATATTTAACCTTGTCAAACCAGTAGGGAAAACATAAATTTTATGGCCTTTACTGACTAATCGTTTCACAAAAAGTAATTGCTTAGGACTTAATTTTTGATTTGGAACAATCCAATTTCTTGGTTTTATTGTATTAATTGCTCTGTGTGCCGTCCAATAATGGTCTCCGTCAAAATGGGTTAATATAACGGGTGGAACTTCGCCTTTAAAACTCGCAGTATCACATATCTTTAATGTTTTACGGTAAGTGTGTGCATTTTTATAACAACCACCACCCAAATCAATATATAAAAGAGGTTGATTATTATGTCTACATAAGGCTGTTAGAGAACCTTGTCCAACGTTATAAACGTTATAAAAAGAGTTTCTTTCTGTACTTGCATTTAAGAGTACTTTTTTTATTTCATCTCTAGTAGATATATCCTTTTTTTTAAATGAAAATATTCTAGATAGTTTTTCTTTATCAGTTTCTTCTAGTTGTGAGGTGGAATCAATAAAAACATTATACTGCACTATTGGCTCTTCTGAACTAAGTTCTTCATATAGAAATGATGAGTATTCAGATTTAGTATCTGATATATCTATCAAAAACCAACTCTGGTCTATTTCTTCTTCAGTACCAAATAATTTAATTAGCTTATCTTGAGTAAGTACTATAATTATTTCATAAGAGTTAAGCTTGAGTATTGAATTGGGATTTTCATTAAGTATATCTAATTCCTCAACCTTAATGGAACCTAAGTGTATTTCTAAAACACCATTTCGCATCTCCTCTATTTTGTCAATAAATGAGTAATAATTTTTTGGATAATCCTTTTTATTACTTAATTTAATTTCATTTGTTGGTTTTTCTTCCATATTTTACAATCTTCCTTTTTCTACTAATCCCTTCGCATATTCGAACAACCTGTCATAGTGTATTACCTCAATCCCATTTCGTTTACTCTCTTCAGCTAATCGTCTTGTTGTTTCATTAAAGTCATTTCTTCTACCTCCAATCACTACGTAATGCATTTTGTTAATATCGTATTCATAAAACTCTTTTGGCAACTCTTGATATTCACCTTTATACTTATTGAAAATTGATTTTAGAGATTGATAATCTCTTTGAAGAAAACTCTTCCAATATCCTACCTGATTAATTCCTTTTCTTAGTACTTCTCCAAAATCTCCTCCCGCTATTGTTACATTACCTGTTACACTTTCTAATTCAATAAAAATAAAGTGATACCCATAAGAATTCTTGCCAATAAGTAGGAAGTCTGCTGCGAATTCAGTTCCGAGAGGAAACTCTTTAAATATAGCTCTATTGTGATGGCCAAAATCAGCTTTATCCAATAGGCTTGCTATAATAAAATATGCCTTTTTTTCACGGATAAAGTCCAAAACAGGTCTTTCTTTTGTTCCTGACGTGTCAATTATTTCATGAAATTCTTTCAGTAAAGTCTGATTTAATTCACTATTAAAACCAGACTTATCAAAATAATTATTTGGGAATAAAGTAAGGTGATTTGCAAGAAATTCATGGTCTTGCATAAGTTTCATTTTTTTATGATTATTTTCTATTGCAACTGAAATAATCACTTCATCTCTTTTACTATTTAATGTGTTATATTCTTTAACTATTCTCTTTTCTTCGGATGTTAATTTTTTGTAATCTCTATTATAAATACTCATATTACCTATTTATGTACGCTATCATTCATCTTTCCTTATATTAGATTTTGCTTCTCAAATGTTTAGATATTTTACTAAAACTAGTCTATCCCCTTCTTTTCTGTACAGCTCTATTTTAAAGTCTTCATTTTAATCTTAAATCAATAATCTTTGCTGTCCTTTTTCAAATTTAGGAGATATGATTAAGTGATTTATAAGAGCTCGCAAAGCATTCATTAATCTCATTACATTTACTAGTGATTTTATCCCTAAAAGTGTCAATGTTTATTACATTATTATTTGATTCGAGTCCAGTAATATACTCATCAAAATCTGATATTTTTTCTTCAATTGCGATTATACATTTCTCATCATAATCTGATGCTACAAAAATTGTTTTTAGTGGTGTGAGTTTTTTATAAATACCTTTTAACGATTTAGAAATTTCAGTTAACTCCATATTTGGAGAATAATCCAACACATCGCTTAACTTAATAAAGTCTTGCCACAGTAAATCAAATTTACTTTCTACGTAAGAATAAAAATTTTGACCTCTATTTTTTTGTCGTTCAAGTGTCACAGCTATATACAACCCAATCGCCAGGCCCAATACAGAGATAGACATATCAAACACACTAATCTCTGTTTTCATCTTAAAATACACATACTGAGATGCAATATAACTAAGTAAAACCCCACCAATAAAACATACAATTGAGATTAATATTGCTCTACCTTTTTTCATGAATATACTTTTTAATTTTCTTTATATATAATGCTACCTCATTTGAGACTATTATCAGTCTCTTCCATACCTCTTCAGCTCCATACTCATTACCTAACAATCCGAATGACTCGCTTAAAAATGAACTAGGGTAGCCCTCAACTCCGTCTAAATCAATCTTTAGCTGTACGTTTTGTTTTAGAGCTTCGTCAAACTTAGATTTAAGAAGAGTTTCATAAAACTCTTGACCTGAATCTTTGCCATCGTCATAATCTCTTGCTCCTGGAGCAAAAGTAAAATCTGTCAATATTTTAATTTCTATCATATTCTATTGGAAAACATTGTTTTAAACATTCTGTATTTACTTCAAAATAATAGTAAGTACCACTAAAAGCGTTTTTTAGAGATTTTTTTTCTTCAGTCTGAAAATTTATATAAGCTTCGTTCGTAATAACAACAAAATTACTAATCACATTCTCATCAAACGATTCATAAATGAATGGCAATCCAGTTCCTCGCCAAGATAACCCCGTTTTTGACCTTATACCTTCTGTGTATGCACCTTCAATAAAATCAGGAAGATTGGAAAAAACTTTGGTAACTTGTTTGAAAAAATCTCCTTTTTGATGAGACTTAATAACTCCAATTCCGTTATCGACAAAAGAGAACTTAACACGGTTATTCTCTTCATCATGATTAACAGCTATGTGCCATCGAACATCTTTATCACTTTGGAACGCATGCTTACAACTATTCTTAATCATTTCAACTAACATTCCATAAAGTAATTGGTTTCTACCTTTGAGTCCCCAAACTGTTTCGTTAGAAGTATGAATTGCGTTTAGTATCATTGTATGATGAGTTCTTTTTTTACCAGTGAAAATTGTGTTTTTTGTTTTTCTATTTTCTAAACTAATCTTCCCACTTACGTATCTCATGAACCCTGACCTCTCCAAAGTGTCTTTTGCATTTTTATTTGTTGGTTTTGTACCCCGAAACCTAATTCCTTTACCTCTAAGTTCAGCCATAACAGACAATAACATTGAAATCGCACCTACACCTATTGAAGTCACTTCCTTTAAATTAAAGTCTACACCTTTTCGCTTACCTCCTATTTTTTTTACCAAATTAATATACTTAATTGTAGCTTCAGCATTTTCTGGCATCAAATCAAATACTTGAGGAGCTGGATGCTCAACGAATACAAGAGGTTTACGAGATGCCCTTGCCCCTCCTTTTCTTCTTCTTATACCATTGTGCCACCTTCTTCTTTTTAGTTGATAGCGAGCCCTAGATGCACTATGTTTCTTGTGAATTGTAACCTTACTTTTCATATACCTATCATCCTACTTGTTGTTCGTATAAATGCTCTTGGAATCCAATAAAAGTTTCTCTGATACTCTTAATTTCTCCTAACTCTCGTTTGGCATCTGTGATTGCTTTATATTTTAATGTTAGAAGTGGACCTAGTTTGTCTACATCTAATTCTTCAACTCCATCTCTAATATATTGTTCTAGGACAAAGTTTAAGAATTCTTGCTGCTTTGCGTTGTAATCTCCTAACTGTATTTTGGCTCTGTTAGCTCGTTCTAATCTTGGAACCAATGCAGTAGTGTATGCAATGTTATTTAATACATCAAATAAATCACTGTCTTCTCCATGGATTAAGCGCTTTAAATCATCTAATTGTCCATTTGTGTAGCCTTTTTCACTAAGTTCTTCTAATAGCTTCTTTCGTGTGCTAGGAAGGCTCCATATCTTACGCAGTTCGTCCTCATTATTAAAGAACTCTGGCAAATCTCCATATAACTGATTCATAAACTCAACATGACCAATTGGCTTACCTTCTGGACTCCAGAATGTAGTTTTTACCGTTGCATCAATTTCTCTTTCTTTGTTATCAGATAGCTTAACTCTAATTAAGCCATTTTCTCCTGTTTCACATACGCAAGGTTCGTTTTTACATATCTCACAAGGTTCTGGAATTGGTTTTTCACAAATGCATGGTTTCTCACCACATTCTTTGCATGCTGGCCTAGAACCACCTCCAGTATTTGGTTCTGGTTTTAATGGTTCACCATCCCATTCTGGGTCTTGGAAATGAAGATTCGCTTTAGTGAAATCATAAACAGTGAAGTAGTCTTTTTCATCAAACAACCTGGTTCCTCTACCAACAATTTGTTTAAATTCTACCATTGAATTCACAGGGCGCAACAACACAATGTTTCTAATTTCTGGTGCATCAACACCAGTACTTAGTTTTTGTGAGGTGGTTAATATGGTTGGAATACTCTTCTCGTTATCTTGAAAATCTCTTAAATGGTTTTCACCTATCTTTCCATCATCTGCAGTTACTCTGTGACAATAGTTAGGACTTTTACTTGTAGCATGTTGATTTATCAAATCTCTAACATAAGCTGCATGTACCTGAGTAGCACAAAACACTAAGGTCTTTTGTTTTTGATTGATAGCCTCCATGAACAATTTAACACGGTACTTTTCAATTTGCTCTATTATGATTTTCCTACCATAATCTTTATATGTAAATGTATCTCCAACTTCTGCAACACCAGAGACAATATTATCATCTGCAGTTACTGTATATTCATCATAATTGGTTTGTACTTCTTTTACTCTAAAAGGGGTTAAGAACCCATCATTAACACCTTCTTTTAAGGCATATGTGTACACAGGGTCGCCAAAATAGTCATAGGTATCTCCGTTTACGTCTCTTTTTGGGGTTGCGGTTAATCCTAATTGATAGGCAGGAGAAAAATGCTCCATAATTGCTCTCCATGAACTTTCATCATTTGCACCACCTCTATGACATTCGTCAATGATTATGAAATCAAAAAAGTCTTCTGGGTATTGACCAAAATTAAAGGTATCGTCTCCATATAGTGGCTTTGGTTCAGCCGCTAGCCCAATATTATCTTCATCAATATCATCCTCTTCTCCATTTTGCGTTTTAGTCATAAAGGTTTGGAAAATGGTGAAGAAGATACTCCCATTGGTTGGCACTTTTCCCTTCTTCTTAATCTCAGAAGGGCTTATTCTTACTTTAATGTTTTCATCAATTGTATCAAAAGCATTGAAGGCATTAAAGGCTTGGTCTGCCAAAATATTTCTATCAGCTAAAAACAATATCCGTGGACTTCTAGTCCCATCTCTTTTTAAATTCCACTTGGCATGAAACAGTTTCCAAGCTATTTGAAATGCAACAGCTGTTTTTCCCGTCCCTGTAGCTAGGGTTAGTAAGATTCTATCTTGTTTATTCGCAATGGCTGCTAATGTTTTGGTAATAGCATTGTTTTGGTAATAACGTGGTTGCCATGTACCACCTCTATCTTCAAAAGGGACAGCAAACAAACGCTCTTTCCAGTCTGCAATTTCTATTTTATAAGCTTCTTTTGGTGTTGGGAATGTTTTCTCCCACAACTCATCAGGGGTAGGATATTCAGATATATCTCCTTCAACTCCTTCTTCTACATCCATTTCATAAATACCTAAGCCATTTGTAGAGTACGTATAACGAATATTTAAACGCTCTGCATACTCTTTTGCTTGACCTACACCATCTGTATAATATAAGTCACGCCTCTTAGCTTCTACAACTCCTATTCTAAGGTTTTTATACTCTAGTACATAATCTGCAAATAGTGGTTTAGCCCGTCTATTCTGGCCAATTAAGCGACCTTGTGTAATAGGAAATTCTAAGCGTAATCGACTACCGTCAATCACTCCCCAACCAGCAGCTCTTAAAGCTGGTTCAATTAAATCATGTTTTGTTTGTGCTTCATTCATAGGGTTACATTTTCTCAAGTCAATTCTCCAGCAAAAGCTTTTTGTAGGATTGACTTTTTTAGTTCTACTAGGTCAGCAAGTTTTTGATTTAAATTAGAATCTAATTGAAAGATTTTCTTTTCAAAAACTTGCAAATTTTCAATTATTATAATTTGTTCATCAATTGATGGTAGATGTAGTTTATAATTACGCATTGACTTCAGTGAGAAGTTTTTAATTGTTGCTCCAGTTGATTGTGATGCCATGTTATCAAAAAACAAAGAACATTTAACAAGGTATTTTATATAATGTTTGTTTACTTCTTTGTTAAAGTTGATATAGCAAGCACTTTTTCCTAGCACTACTGGCTCCCCGTTATAGAAGGCAACTTTTCCAAGTGTTCCATTTATAGAAATTAAAACCGTATTTAGAGTTAAATCTTTCTTATATTTTTCAAATTCTTCTTTATTTACACGTTTGGTATTACCTTTAATCTTAATTGTACCATCATTTAAGTTATTCCCATTAATAAAGTAGTATTCACCATCTTCATCATATTTTGGAGTTCCATGAAGACCATCACCAATTTTTGAAGATAATTCTTCAAAAGTTTTTTCCTCCCAACCATCACCTTTTTGGCTAAAAATGTCATTAAGTTTAGATTGAAACAGTTCCTTAGCGTTTTCAATGTTTTTTTCAATATTAGCTTTGGCTTGGTCTATGGCGGTAAACGCTTGGTCTAAAATGGTTACTATTTGTTTTTGTTCTTGGAGGGGAGGGATTGGGATTGGGATTCTTTTTAAGTCCGAATTGTAGAGTCTTGAAATTGTCGCTCCTTTTGAAGGGTTCCAATTGCAATAACCATAAAAAGCATAGAGGTACTTATTTAAAACATTAACTTCATCATTAGCTATCCAAACAATATTTGAATCTTGAAAGAAAGAAGGTTCTCCATCAAAGACAACCCTTCTTCCTATTGTTCCAGAAGCAGAGATAAGAATATCTCCTTTTTTGGGATATGAATATTTTGTGGAAAGCTCTTCATATAATTTTTTTGATATGAATGCATTTGCTACCTTACCAAATGTTCCAATCTTATAAAATGGTATATCTCCATTTTCTGTAGTTTGTTTTTTTAGTACCCTTTTACACATGGAAACCTTTCCAATATCTCCTAAGGTTTTGTATTTCCAGTCCTTTTTCATATTAACGACTTAATAGACTTAAGAATGACATTGGTTTCGGCATCTAAACTTTCCATTTCGGTAAGTATTTCTGCAGGGGCACGCAAAGGGGCTTCTTCTGGCGTATTTGGATTTTTTACACTTAAATCCATGGAGCTTTCATCAACGTCAGCCACTTTTAGTGTCCAAGATTTTTCACTTTCAGGGTTAGATTTTTGGAGTTTAATAAATTCTGCTAAATCTTTGTCATTTAACGGGTTTTGTTTCCCCATGTTACGGCCTGGGTCTAACTGATAATACCATATTTTTTTGGTTGGTTCTCCTTTTTGAAAAAAGAGAGTTACTGTTTTCACACCAGCCCCTAAAAAAGTGCCACTTGGCATGTCTAAAACAGTGTGTAAATTACAGCTTTCTAACAATAATTTACGCAAAGCTACAGAAGCATTGTCAGAATTACTTAGCACTGTGTTTTTTATTATAATGGCCGCTCTACCACCTGTTTTTAAACTCTTAATAAAGTGCTGCATAAACAAGAAAGCGGTCTCACCAGTCTTAATATCAAAATTCTGTTGTACTTCTTTACGTTCTTTTCCTCCAAATGGGGGATTAGCTAAAATAACATGGTAACGGTTTTTTTCTTGTATATCACGTATGTTTTCACCTAAGGTATTGGTGTGTATAATGTTTGGCGCTTCAATACCATGCAGTATCATGTTCATAATACCAATCACATAAGCCAAGTTCTTTTTCTCTTTACCGTAAAGTGTTTTTTCTTGAAGCGTTTTAAGATTTTCTGTAGTTTTATCCATACGCTCATACATATAATCGTATGTCTCGCAAAGGAATCCACAACTACCTGCAGCACCATCATAAACTTTTTCACCCATTTGAGGGTCAACAACATTAATCATGGCCCTAATCAGAGGTCTAGGAGAATAGTATTGTCCCCCGTTTCTTCCAGCGTTCCCCATGTTTTTAATCTTAGTCTCATACAAATGACTCAATTCATGCTTGTCATTTGTAGAACGAAAAGGTAGTGCATCTGCATATTCAAGAATCTCTCTCAAGTTATATCCAGATTGTATCTTGTTTTTTAATTCAGAGAATATTTCTCCAATTTTATATTCAATGGTTTGAGCATTATCTGCCTTTTGTTTGAAGCTTGCTAAGTATGGAAATAACTTGCCATCAACAAAAGCAACCAGGTCTGGACCAGTCATAGCTGAGTGATGGTCTACCTCTCCTGCTGCATTTTTAGGCATAGCCCAATTAGGCCACCGGTATTCTTCATCCAGGATGTGTTTGTATTCTTTTCCTTGTAGCTCAGCTTCATCTGATTTGTCTTGTTCTAACTCATCTAAGTAGCGCAAGAACATAACCCAAGAGGTTTGTCCAATGTAGTCTAGTTCACTGTCTGCACCTGAATCTTTATAAAGTAGGTCGTCTATGTTTTTGAATGTTTGCTCGAAACTCATATTAATTCTTAATGTTTTTTTTCTTTTCTAATAAATCTGTTATCTCTACCTGAAGTAAGTCTGCAATTTTATATAAATCTTCTAAACTAGGCTGAACTTTATTCAAAACCCAAAGTGATATTGTGTTCTCTGTTTTATTCATCTCACCAGCAAACCACTTTTGAGTTCGGCCTTGCTGCTTCAATACTTGTTTCAATTTATTCATGTAAACTAAATCTTAAGCTGTCAATATACAAATTTAATTTGGATAATTATATTGGTTTAAGGATGAGATTAGGGGCTAAAATAGAGTACCTATATAGCGTGCACTTATTAGTCCCCAGAATAAAATCTTTATTATTAAAGCTCCAAGGTCTCACAAAAAAAATTTACCAAAAATTTGGACTATGATTCAACCAATTCTTTTTGATAAAATTTACCGTTCAATAGCAAGACTACTTGCATTGAAGCAATTCTGTTAAAGCTATCTGTTGCAAACACTACAGATGGAAAGGTATCAACTATCCAACAGATAAACCATCAATACTTTTTCCTTTTAGGGCATATCTTATGTGAAATTCTAAATTTAGAATTTTCTCAACTATATATAATAAAAGAGATATGAGAGGAACTGATTCATTTCAAAACATTGATGAGATAACTTACTACAGGGTAAAAGGAGTAACATATTTGGACATACATGGTTTGATGGCCATTGTACAATTAAGCTATTCTAGTACATACAGAAAGACTAAGATATTATTAGCCCACCTAGACAAGGAGTTAGTGATAGAGTATAGAGGTAAAAACTTGTATGATTCAGACTTTTGTTTCAGCTGGTGGCAACACTGGAGTAAACTAAAACAAGAGGGTTAAAGTTAAAAGTTACTGACATTTGAAAAATATATTTGCACAGCTGAGATTTCTGTTTTAGTTTTGCTTTAGTTCAAGGCGCTGAAATTATATTCAGGAGGGTTCGACTCCCTTAACATCTCCAATAAATATTTAACAACTACATCTGTAAAAGCAAGATTCTGTCAAGCTTTTGATTAGTCAAAAACATTAGAAATAATAGCATTTCTGATATGACCTAACTATGTCTATGAATTAATAAATAGAAGAAAATGAAAAGAAAAAAAGAAACTCAAAGAGTTGTCTACAAAAGATTAATGGACACCCTGGAACAGCAAGGATTCAACAAGTTTAATACTTGCGTGTTGACACTTCAACTTCCTATAAATTGTTTAATTAAAGATAAACCTTTTATGAACAGAATTAACAAGCTAATGAAACCATTATCAGTTGATTATATCGCAGTTATTGAACCAGTCTTAGAGACAGATGGAAAAAACACGTTTAGGCCTAATTACTATAAAACTCGTTACTATCAAAACCTAAATAAAATTCTGCCTATGTACCATGCTCATGTTATAGTTAAAATGACACCAGAAGAAATGATGAAACACAAAGCAACCTGGCTGAAACTATGTAGAAGTAAACAGGGTTGTTTGTTTCATTGTGAACCAATAAAGAAAACGACAAGCCAATTGGTTAATTATGTAACTAAGTTTTATGAAGACAAACGAGACTTTACACCAATCCACTTTATACATGTCCAGGAGTTAGAAATGATTCAACAGGTATTAGATTTAAGTATCAGTACACCAGATTTAAAAGTAGATGGACATTCACAAATAAAAACAACTTGGCTAACAAAGTTGATTACACTACCAAGGAGAATTGTAAAATCATACTTTGATTTGTTACAAAAAATGTCAGATGAAACATTTAAAGTTTTAATTGATGAGTAGCTCGGTAACTATTCGAAATTTATTTGTTATCTCTATATGACACTAAACAAAAAGGTGGAGATTGAAGTTAAACACCAACAGAGTAAAATAATGTTTAAGTTCATTGTTGCAAATCCAGCTAAGCTCAACGATAAAGAAGTGAAAATGATTTGTTGTGAAATGGCTGTTCACGCCATACTGGTGGAGGGCAATTATTACGAATACCTCTAGAGTGTTTTGATTTATTCGCATTGCTTTCTCATCTCTCCAAGAACATCTTCAGCTCAAGCTATTCTAGATGTAAGTTTTATATTAATGCAAGATTTAATCGTCTGGGCAAATAATGAAGCGATATTTTAATGACAATACAAGGCTTCAATTTAAAATGATTAACAGAGAAAGTTACGGAAGATTTTCTATTACCAAAACTAGCTATGAAAGAGTTTTACAACAACAATAGACTTGCTTTTCATCTTGATATTATTACAAAGTCAGATGATACTTATAGTATCGTTAGTAATATCCCCAAAGAGCTCACACTATCTTGCATTAGCAAAATGGAAGATAAACTGGATGATGATTTTTTGTTCCAGGGCACTAAAGTTGATTTTGTGCATGAACTTGGAAATCATATTCTGAATAATGAGAATAGCAGATACTTTTTCTATCCAAGTTACCTATTCAATGGTGATATATTATTAACAGAAACCTGGGAAGAAATTTTACACCTGGGTACTGATTTTATAGTTAAACCAGATGATTATTTTGGAGAGAGTGAAGAGAATATAAAGCTTTACATACTGAGTGTAATCTATCAAAAATGCCGACTTTATCATTCAGATGATTTTAAAAAAGACTTCTCATCAATTAGTAGAAAGGAGTTTGAAGATGCTATTAATTGTCACGCAGCTTCAGCTGATTATGTGAAATTATATTCGCAAGATAATCAGTTTCTTAAATCACAAGAAATGGGATATACATTGTATTTTTCATTGAGCAATTTTATACCACAATCTATAATTGTAACAAGATAACACCTAAGCTCTCTTGCTTTTCTATCTATGATAAAACTAAAGTTTCTACAGCTAACTTGACTTAATGGAACTAATCGAAATTAATTTGTTATAAGCGTATGGAAAACAGAATCGTCAAGAGTGTAAACGAAAAGTTATTACAAGCGTTAATACCATTAATCAGAAAAACAAAAACGATAATATATAAAAGACAAAGTCCTGAGCTTAAATTATTGCAAATCAGAACTGTAATTAGACGGGTAGAAAAAAAACTGAATCATGACATTGCCATTATACTAAAAGATAATTTGTTTATCGAGAAAAAACAATATACGAGACCAAATTGTCAAGTCATTGTCTTAAAAAATCTTCCAAATCAAACTATTTTTCTAAATTGAATTACCCATTTTTTCATAACGATAAATTAATTTTCCACCTCTCTGTTACGAGAGGGCATGATAACGTGAATCGTATTGAAAGTAATTTACCATGGGAACTAATACAGCAATGCTCAACCTATAAACAAAGAATGCTAATTGAATCTAATTCCGAAATAGATTATACTGTATTACTCAAAAAGATAGCCCGTCAAATAATAAACTGTTCAGTTTCAAAATATTTTTACTATTCAGACTTTCTTCTTGACTTTACAGGTAAGAACTTAACATTTGGTACTTATGATAGATTGCAAAGAATACCTTATGGAATTGATATTATGCCTGGGCAATACTTCTCAAAGAACTCCTTACCATTAAAATTTCACAAACTTAAACAACATTATTACTCGCATTATTTTTTTAGAAGAAATGAATTCGATAAAGACGCTCTTATATCAACAAGAAAAAAGTACGAAATAAATCTCCACAACAGGCAAGCTCAATCTGACTATGTAGAGGTATATGCAAGCTCTAATTCTTTTTTAAGTTTTAAAGAGGAAGGTATGCTTATACGTGTTTTACTTAATAATAAAATCCCATCATCTTTATATGTAATTCACGCATAAAGCATATTATTCTGTACAAATAAGTCAAGTCTTAGATTGTCATTTTTTTCTAAAAACATAGAAACTAGTATATTTGAACTATAACTTAGCTTTTCGTTTCTGTGCTTCTTCCAAGATAAAATTCATATAATCATTGTAAAACTGAATCGTTTCGTTTCCAATATCAGGATTTAAATCAGGCATAATACAAAAAGATGCTTGTGAACAAATAGAGTTCTTTAATACAAGTCCCAATATAGTCTTCGAAAAATCACTTTCTTTATTTTTAAGACAGTAAAAGACTGATGACGAGAACAAGTCAGCAATCTGTATGCCTAATGAATCTTTAGAGTCTTCCGTTATAATTTTACCAGCTAAGTCATATCCTATTTGTGTTCCAAACATGTCAGTTTTATTATTATTAAACCCGACATTCTGAATCATTTCAAAAATTGGATTATTATCGAATACTTTTGAGTTATCACAAATAACATTCAACTTCTTACCTTCTTTTGACCAAGATGACAATAACCCAAGTAGAGAGGTAATTGTCAAATCTAATAGCCAGCGGTTGCTATTATCACTTCCAGCTAAATTATATTCTAAAATTTCAATATCCGTTACAACTAAATCCAAAACCCAATTTATTAATAGGTTTTTCGTTCGTTTTGAGCCAATACTGCTATCTTCAATTGATAATTTATTTCTTGCAATTTCCTCAAACTCAACAAATAACTCTTCAGCTGTTTGGTTTTGAGAAATGAAAAAGGAATAGAGTCCAGTTGCTATAAAGTTATGTAAATTAGAATTGTAAAATACTGTATTCGACTTAAGATAAGGTTCAACTGCAGATTCTACAATTTTTCCAGCTAAAGCATATTTTTTATCGTGAAAAACAATTCTGGCCTTTTGACTGTACTTTGTGAAAACTTCAAGAATGGCCAATCTACCTTTTGAACTATTAACAACCTTACTGCCTTTGATTTCTCCAGATTGAATTTTATATTTTTGATTGATTATATCATAAATATCTTCTAATTCATCATCAGTCAAACAGACAGCAGAATACACAAAGTATGGCTGTTCTTGACTCAGTAAATTCTTACCCGTAAAGCCAGCCTCATCACAATAAATTTTCATAGATTAACATTTCTTCAAAGGTAATTCAATTCTCATAATTATATGCAAATCAAAAGATGAATTCTTTTCATTTATTCTAAAGATTTCAGAGGTGTTTAATAAATGAAATTTTTCTATTTATAACAGTTTTGTAACTAGTCGAAATCAATATGTTATAGCGATAGAAATAGGGTATACTTCATATGAGAGCCCTTTAGCAAAATAGAAAATATCAAAAAAACTTAAGAAAACAATGAGTAAAATTGCGAAAATAGAGTCAAGGAGGGGGAAACCTAAAAGAGGAGAGTTAGATGTACTGTACACACGTTGTAGTTCAATTAACCAGCGAACTGACCGTCAGCGTGTAAATGAATCTGATTTCGATTGGGTGATAGAAGATAAAATAAGTGGCAGTGTTGAGTTTTTTAAAAGACCAGGTGGAGATAAGCTTAAAAAGCTATTAGATAGAGGTATGGTTTCTTCAGTTAGTTTTTGGACTCTTGATAGAGCTGGCAGGTCATTAATCGACATTTTAAACACTGTAAAGTACTTTAATGATAAAGGTATTCAAGTTGAGTTTGTTAGCCAAGGGATTAAAACATTGGATGAAGATGGTAAGGAAAGTGTGATAGGTAAAATATTTGTATCTCTTTTGGGAAGTCTATCTGAAATAAATAAAATTCAAATAAAAGAGGCTCAGGCTCAAGGTATTGCTTTAGCAAAAGCAAGAGGGGTTTATAAGGGGCGTGCCCAAAACACTAAAGAGTCTGTTGGGAAATTTTTGAGTAAACCTCGAAATAGAAAAGCGCTTGACTTACTAGAGAAAGGGTATAGAGGCACTCAAATAGCATCCATACTAAAGATGTCAGAAATGACAGTATGTAAGGTGAAACGGTTAGGGCTACATAGTAATTAAATAGTAAATAGAAGACTAAGACGATGAAACAAGAATTGGTAAATAAGATACGAGTAAAGTTCCCGCATTTCTCAGATGAGAAGGTAGAGGCTATCGCTCGTGCTTTATATCAATTAAGTATTATAACATATAAAATAAATCAAAATGAAACTAGAAGCGTTTAAAAAGTATACTAAAACTAAAAAGAAGGAAGTTGTTAATGATGTAGTTTGGATTTACACAAGAGTTTCGTCAAAATTGCAATTTGAAAATAATAATAGTCTTCGGAATCAGAAATTGAGAGCAATTAGTTACGCTCAAGAAAATGGCTATCATATTAAACATGAGTTTGGTGGGACTTATGAAAGTGCCAAGGGTGATTTTACCAGGGCAGAATTTAAGACAATGATTAGTGAAATCAGAAAAGCAAAAAGAAAACCCTTTGCACTTTTGATTTTCAAGATGAGCAGGTTTTCACGTTCTGGTAGCGGAGGGATAAGTGTTGTACATGAACTTGTTGATGACTTAGGGGTTCATTTAATTGAAACATCAAGTGGAAAATCAACTATGACGGCAAGAGGTAAGAATGAACTTATTGATAGTTTAGTCGTTGCTGAAAGAGAAAATATTGAACGCCTTGAGATAACTCGGCCTGGAATGGTTGCTTTTCTGAAGGAAGGTAATTGGCTTGGGAACGTACCGTTGGGTTATGACCAATATGGTCCAAGGGTTAAAGATGTTAGTCGTATTAAAACACAGCAAGAAATTATATTAAATGGGATTGGATTATTACTCAAAAAGGCTTGGAAATGGAAGATTCAGGGTTTAAGAGATTATGAAATTTTAATAAAGTTAAAGAGACTTGATTTGAACTTATCGAAGCAAAAACTTAGTGCTATTTGGCGAAATCCTTTTTACTGTGGAGTATCGACAAATGCAATGCTTGATGAACCTGTTAGAGGAGCTTGGGAAAAAATGGTGTCAGAAAAGGACTTTAAGAAAGTTGAAGCTATTCTAGAAGGGAATAATAATGGGTATAAAAAGTCAAAAGTAAATGCAAAAAGGCCATTAACTGGTTTTGTAACATGCAATGATTGTGGAGGGAAGCTCACTAGTTATGAGGTGAAAGCTAAAAATCTACATTATTACTCTTGCCAGAATAAATGTGATGGCTCTACCTTAAATGCTTTTACAACAAAACGTTCTTTGAAAAAAGGGGTGAATGATATTTTTAAAGAAATTCTCACTCAGTTTCAGTTAGAGAAAGATTTAGTCTCAATTTTTAAAGAACAATTAAGTTTTACAATTATGGAGTATAATGAGGAAGTATATGAAGAGAGAGAAAAGGTGAAAAAATTGATTACTGAGTTGGAAAATAAAAAAGACAGTTTACAAAGGAAGTATGTTTTTAATAGTTTAGATGAAAGTTTGTATTTAAAATTTAAAGAAGAAATAGAGCTGGAGTTGGAAGATAAACAAGAGTATTTAGTAAAAACATGTGTTGAAATATCTAACCATGAAAAATCTATAGAAGAATGTGTTCATATTTCTAAAAACCTTTATAAATACTGGGGTGGCGATGATGTTGGTTTAAGTCTTCTGATTCAGAAATTGTTATTCCCAGAAGGTTTGTCTTTAGATGCGAAAAAAAGACAATATCTAACCTCAAGAATTAACACTGTTTTTCAGCTGATTGTAGATGTGTCAAGGGAAATGGAAGGACAAAAAAAAGACTCATCAGTAAAATTAACTGATGAGTCTCTTAAAGTAGCGGGGACAGGACTCGAACCTATGACCTTCGGGTTATGAGCCCGACGAGCTACCAACTGCTCCACCCCGCAATATATGTTTGAATAATAATTATCGTTTCTAATTGCGAGTGCAAATAT
>Ga0209291_1000192_pt1 | contig 60261 bp, 50 predicted proteins | sample GOMGulsemesocosm_FD_184633 | JGI IMG/M metagenome (GOLD analysis project Ga0209291, IMG submission 184633) | Methane-oxidizing microbial communities from mesocosms in the Gulf of Mexico - GOM9B Gulf of Mexico (SPAdes) (version 2) | ecosystem: Environmental > Aquatic > Marine > Cold seeps... | reverse complement strand
TGTCATCTTCCCAAACTGTTTTTAGGATAAATTCCCTTTTTAACAAAGTATTCGGGTTTGTTACGAACAAAGCCAATATATCAGCTTCTTTTTGAGTTAATTGAATTTTTTGGGTGCCAGTATTTAAAATTAAATTAGTAAGGTCCAATATATAGTTAGCGAATGGAATTAATTTATCTGTGGATTGTAATGATTTACCTCTTTTTAAAACAGCTTTAATCCTCAGGGCTAATTCTTCGATACTAAAAGGCTTGGTAACATAATCATCTGCGCCAAGTTTAAATCCTTTTATACGATCCTCTTTCATAGCCTTTGCTGTCAAGAATATAATAGGAATATCCAAATCACTCTTTCTAATTTCTGTTGCCAAACTAAAGCCATCCATATTAGGCATCATTACATCTAATAAACACAAGTCGAAAGAACGTTTGTTAAATTCAATTAATGCAGATTTTCCGTCAGATAAATGTGTAACAGTATAATGGTAGTTTTCAAGGCTGTCTTTTAATAAAAAGCCCATGCTTTCATCATCCTCTACTAATAAGATCCGTTTTTTGATGCTCATAATTATATTGGTAAGAAGATGTTAAAAGTAGTCCCCTTATTTTTTTTACTTTTAAAGGTAAGCAAACCATTGTGTTTTTCTACAATAAGTTTCACATAACTAAGTCCAATACCATGTCCTTTGGTGTTATGCACATTTCCAGTTTCGGCCCGGAAAAATTGCTCAAATATTCGCTGTTGGTTTTCCTTAGCGATACCAATTCCTTTATCGCTTATTTCAATATTGATTCCGTTTTTATTATTTGAAGTACTGATTGTTATTTCGGGACTATTGTTAGAATATTTTATAGCATTTTCTATTAAATTATAAATCACATTTGATAAGTGCGTTTTATCTGCTTGAAGTGTAGATTTACTAGCATTTAAATTTGAATGTAAAGTGCCGTTTCTTTGTTGTAACAAGGGCTCAAAACTGATTAATACGGTAATAATGATTTTATGGATATCAACCTCTTCAAAGGATAGAGATTCATTTTGCTTTTCAATAGCTGATATTTGTAAAACTCGATCAACTAAATTATGCAACCGAACATTCTCATTATAAATTATGTCGGCATACTTTTTTAATTTATGCTCATCCATTTGTATGTTCTTATTTCTAATAGCTTCTGATGCCACAGAAATATTCGCAATAGGAGTTTTTAATTCATGCGTCATATTGTTTACAAAGTCCTTTTTTAAATCGGCGAGCCTTTTTCCTTTAACTATGGAAACAATTATAAAGGTAAAAACTGCTAATAAAACTAACAAACTTGTGGAGGAGTACATCCATATACCCATTGAATTAATAAGGTAAGTAGTCTTGTTATTAATACGTATTTTAAAATCAAGAAGCTCCTTATTATCTAACCTACCTTTGCATGCTATTTCTGCTGGTTCAGATAAATCCCAGATACTATTACCTAATAGTACTTCATCACTTTCTGTTTTTAGGATAAGATAGTCATAATTAACAGTTATTTTTCTAGAACGAAATTCACTTTTTATACAACTATCCAATACTGCCAAATTATAATGACAATTGGTTTTTACATAATACTCATTGGAAGCTAATTTAGAAATAGGAGGGATTCTTGAACTGGTATCATTGTCCAACACTAATAATTGGTGTGCAATATTACGGAGGGCAATATTCAGTTTTTCATCAAATTGTCGCTCTTCTAAGGTAAAGGATTTTTTAAACCAATACACTTGTGTAATAAATAATCCACCAATTGTTAATAGCATCAGGATTAATATGGTACGTATGGTTTTAGGAGACATGTAAACAAAGTTACTATAAATAGCATTTGGTTTTGAGGAATTTACATTTCATTAACAATTTTTTACATTTCACTTTCATTAATTAGTTGCTATTAGGTTTAAATTTGCAGGTATATTATTAAAAACAAGCCAGTTATGAAGACGAGAGTAATAATTATCAGTATTTTAATTGCGGCAATGGGGTTAACCGCTTTTAGCTTTATAAATAAACAGCAAGCAATTAAAACAGTCAATTTGGACATAAAGACAACCCCATTAAAGGTAGATAAAGCGGAAGTTGCTAGTTTTTCTGAAGTAAAAAAACCAATGGAAAAGGCAGGTTTTTCGTATTTAGTGAGAGGGAGATATTCTCGACCAATTACAATAGAGAAAATACAAAAAGCAAAATTAGTTAGTGATCTTATTGAAGGGTATCCTAGTAATTGGATTACGGCATATATTTCAGTAGAAATTAGCTCGTCATGTAAAAGCGTAAAAGTAAATGTGGTAAGCCTTAACGATGTGTTGAGTACAGCGCAAAAACACATGCTTAATAAAGCTGATGTGGGTACAGACATTGTTATAACCGTTAAGTATAACACTAAAAATACGATAACGAATATACTTGAAAAAAGTGAAATGAATGTTACATTAACAGTAGTCCCAGAAATAGAAGCAACCTATATAGGCGGATATAAAAGTATGATAGCGTATTTAAAAGAAAACAGTAATGCTAAAATTGCTGCTTTAAGTACAAAACAAATTCAGTTCACATCTATAAACTTTACCGTAAATAAAAATGGTGAAACGAAAAATGTTATGTTAATGAAGGCCTCTGGAAATACAGCAATAGACGAATTATTAGTTGAGTTAATTACAAACATGCCAAAATGGGTGCCTGCAAAAAACTCAGAGGGTGTTGCTGTAAATCAGGGATTTGAATTTTCTATTGGAAGCATGTCGGATGGTTGCTAAGTATAAGAGGTTTAGGGTTCTTATACTTAGTTAAAAGAGTTGTTTTGTAGCTAACTTCCCAGCAAGATATGCAATTGGAATATAAGCTAAACTTAGATCCAATACAGCAAACCAAGTAGGAGAAGGAAGCATAAATACAGCAGAGATTCCTCCTAACAAGAAAAACACACCAATACCTAAAGCAAACTTCAGTTTATGAGTTGTTGCAATTTTAGCAGCAATGAATGCGCCAACAAATGTTCCCAAAGCATGTGCTGAAAACGGCATGATAAAATGTTTCGGCTCAAATAAAAGCATCCCTGCTTTCAAGCCTTCCATGGTTGTGTTGTCAACGCCATCTGGAAGCGGGATAAAAGTACTACCAATATTAACTATTCCCATGTTTACAATGCTTCCGATAATCAAACCGGCTAGTACAGCTAAAATATTTTTAAGAATAGGATTCATGCTTCTTATAATTTATGATGTATAGCTAAAATAACATATTTAATTAACTTTACCTGTATGAGTATGAAAGGGACAAATTGATTACAACATTTTTTGTTAGATAGAAGTTTCAATTGATAAAACCCACTGGTGGGATTTAAGAATATCAACTAAGGTGGTTTACGGATGTATTTCCTTATTTTTGTTGGTAATGACAGATGCTTTAAAATTACAGTTGCAATTATTACCCCAAGAACCTGGGGTGTATCAGTACTATGATAAAGATGAAAAGATATTATATGTAGGAAAAGCAAAGAATTTAAAAAAACGTGTTTCTTCCTACTTTACTAAAAACCACGAAAATGCCAAAACTGGGGTATTGGTAAAAAAAATATGCAGTATAAAGCATATTGTTGTAGCTACCGAAACCGATGCATTGTTGTTGGAAAATAACCTGATAAAAAAATATCAACCACGTTATAATGTGTTGCTAAAAGACGGAAAAACCTATCCGTGGATTTGTATTAAAAAAGAAGCTTTTCCAAGAGTATTTTCTACAAGAAGAGTTATTAAAGACGGATCAGAATATTTTGGGCCTTATACCAGTATAAAGACAGTACGTACTTTATTAGATTTGATAAAAGGCTTGTACCCTTTACGTACTTGTAATTATCAATTGAGTAGGGAAAACATCAATTCCGGAAAGTTTAAAGTTTGCTTAGAATATCATTTAAAAAATTGCAAAGGTCCTTGTGAGGCATTGCAAACAGAAGAGTCATACAACAAGCAAATTGTTGCCATTAGAGAAATATTAAAAGGAAATTTTAAGGATTCACTACAGAACTTTAAAAAACTAATGAATGCGTATGCGGAAAACTTGCAATTTGAAGATGCGCAACGTATTAAAGAAAAAGTTGAGGTATTGGAGAATTATCAGTCAAAGTCGACTATTGTAAATCCAAAAATATCTAATGTCGATGTATTTTCAATTGTTACGGACGAAAGTTATGCATACATTAATTTCCTGCAAATTTCATTTGGGTCAATTATTCGATCTCACACATTGGAGCTGAAGAAAAAGTTAGAAGAAACCGACAAAGAATTGTTGGAACTGGCTATTACAGAAATTAGAACTAGATTTCATTCGGAATCTAAAGAATTATACGTGCCTTTTGAAGTTGATTTAGGAAGTGAATTAAAATTAACAATTCCGAAATTAGGCGATAAGAAACATATTTTGGATTTATCCACACGAAACGCGAAGTACCTTAGGATGGAACGTTTTAAACAAGTGAAAATCACCGATCCTGAGCGTCATTCTAACAGAATGATGAAGCAAATGAAAAAGGATTTACGATTGCACGAAGAGCCTAGGCATATTGAGTGTTTCGATAATTCTAATATTCAAGGGACAAATCCAGTTGCTGCCTGTGTAGTATTTAAAAACGGAAAACCTAGTAAAAAAGACTATCGGCATTTCAATATAAAAACAGTTGAAGGTCCTGATGATTTTGCTTCCATGGAAGAAGTGGTATATCGTAGGTACAAACGTTTGCTTGATGAAGAGCAACCTTTACCACAGTTAATTATAATTGATGGAGGTAAAGGGCAATTATCATCATCCTTAAAAAGTTTAGAAATTTTAGGTTTAAGAGGGAAAATAGCAATTATTGGTATTGCTAAACGTTTGGAAGAGCTGTTTTATCCTGATGATAAGTACCCTTTATACCTTGATAAAAAGTCAGAAACACTAAAAGTAATTCAGTATTTACGTAATGAAGCGCATCGTTTTGGTATTGAGCATCATAGAAACCGACGTAGTAAAGGCGCATTACAAACAGAGTTAGAAACCATTAATGGTATTGGTGAAAAAACAATAGTAGAATTAATGAAAAAGTTTAAGTCTGTGAAGCGAATTAAGCTTGCTTCTTTAGAAGAGTTACAAAAAGTGATCGGTTTATCGAAAGCTCAAAAAATATATCAAGAATTTCGCTAGCTTTTAGTAACTTTCCCGAGTGGGGAAATCAATTATTTATATAGCACTATTTTTAGCACCTTTTTTCTCTTTATCTCAGGAACAAAAAGAGGATAAAGATTTAAAAGTAGGCTTAGTATTGAGCGGTGGTGGCGCAAAAGGACTAGCGCATATAGGGGCTTTAAAAGTAATAGAAAATTCGGGAGTTCAAATAGATTACATTGCTGGTACAAGTATGGGGGCTATTGTAGGAGCTTTATATGCATCAGGTTATTCAGCAGATGAATTATTGGTTCTTTTTAAACAAGCTAATTTTGATGAGTTAATCCGTGATGATTTTCAGCGAAAAAACAAATCTTCTTTTGAACGAAAAGATACTGATAAGCATGCAGTAACCTTACCTTTTAACAATTTTAAATTAACGATCCCTTCCGCGATATCTAAGGGACAAAATGTATACAATTTTTATGCAAAATTATTGGACCATGTAAAAGAGGTAAATGATTTTAGTAAATTACCAATCCCATTTTTATGCATTGCTACCGATGCAGAAACAGGAAAACAAGTAATACTTGATAAGGGGTATTTGCCAGATGCCATAACTGCAAGTGGGGCAATTCCAACCTTATTTGAGCCAGTAAATTTAGACGGTAAATTACTGGTAGATGGAGGGGTTTCTAATAATTATCCAATAGACGAGTTGTTAGCTAAGGATATTGATGTTATTATTGGTGTTGATGTTCAGGATAGCTTAAGAGAAAAGGACAAACTGAATTCAGCTTCTGATATTATGATACAGTTGTCAAATTTTAGCACTCAAAATCAAATGAGAGAAAAGGTTAAAAAAACAAACGTTTATATAAAGCCAAACATTACCAATTATTCTATCGTTTCTTTTGACCAAGGTGAGGAAATATATACTTCAGGTTATGAAGCAGCAAAATCATCTGAAGAGCGTTTGTTTGAAATTGCAAAAAAACAGATAATTAAACAAAAACAAACAGTTAATAAAGAACGTCCTGAAAAGTATGCTATAAAAAATATAGAAATTTTTGGAAACGAAAATTATACAAGATCCTATGTTTTAGGAAAACTGAAATTAAAAACACCATCTATTGTATCTCGTAGGAAAATAGAAAAAGGAGTTATATCATTAGCGGCAACTAATAATTTTAAGGTTATAAAACATAAGGTAAAAAACGATAGTATTCTTGAATTAAATATTCTTGAGAGCAAAAATAAAACCTCTTTGAAGCTGGGGTTGCATTATGACGATTTATACAAAGGAGCGGCTTTAGTAAACATAACGCACAAGCAGTTAATCACGAATAATGATATTGTTAGTTTGGATGTTATTTTAGGAGAAAATATAAGGTATGATTTTGAATATTATATTGATAAAGGTTTTTATTGGAGTATAGGCTTAAAGTCACGATTGAATTCTTTCGAAGAAAAAGTGAATTTGAGTATTTTTGATAACGCCACACCTCCATCAACAGCTGTAGAAGATGACATTGATGTGTTAGACTTAACAAATCAGTTTTATGTAGAAACCCCATTTCGGAAAAATTTAGCGCTTGCATTAGGAGTTGAGCATAAAATGTTAAAAATCACTCCAGAATTAGCTGATTCAAAAATTGAAAATGATAATTTTTTTAGCGTATACGGAGAGTTAAAATATGATGCATTAGATGATATTTATTACCCAACAAAAGGACTTTATTTTGCTGGGGATTATCATCAATACCTTTTCACTGGAAAAAAAACAGCTGACTTTGAACAGTTTTCTATTGCTAAAGCAAAATTAGGAGGAGCCACTAAATTATTTCATAATATATTTTTAAATGTATTTACTGAAGGTGGGTTTAGAGTAGGGAATAATACCAATTCATCATTTGATTTTGTGATCGGAGGCTATGGAAATAATTTAATAAATAATTATACCTCTTTTTACGGATATGATTTTTTAAATATAGCGGGTGATGGGTATGTAAAAGGAAATATCGATATACATTACCAATTTTATAAAAAAAACTTTTTAACATTAAGTGGTAATTTTTCTAATATTGATGATGGATTGTTTAAAGATGCTGATTGGTTGTCTTTCCCTGATCATACGGGATATGCAATTGGCTATGGTGCGAAAACTATTCTAGGTCCAATGCAAATAAAGTCATCATGGTCACCAGAAGTAAAAAGGGTACAATGGTTTGTGAGTATGGGGTATTGGTTTTAATATTTTTAAAAGATAACAATCAATTTGTTGTTTTTCTAATGCTTACCTCACCTTTGTTGATTAATCCTTAAAAAATTCCGATATTTGTAAAGTAATGAAACGAGAATTGAATAAAATCTCATTCAAAACATATAATTTGTGCGAGTTATACAAGATGTGTAAAACGCAATAAGGATGAAACAAATGAAACCATTTTGGCAGAACTTATTAATTTATCTTAACTATCATCTCATAAAGAGAAATCCGGAATAGTGCTTGTTTTTTATTTTGACTGAGTGTATTGGGTAACCCTAATGGTTATTCAAGAGTCTTATTTTAATTTTTTTAAAAATAATAAACATGCCTTTTTATCATAAACTAGGGAAAATACCTCCTAAACGCCACACACAATTTAGAAAGCCAAATGGCGATTTATTTTATGAGCAATTATTTGGAACTGTTGGTTTTGACGGAATGTCGTCAAACTTATACCATGAGCACAGGCCAACACAAGTAAAGGAAATTCGTAAACAATATAGCGTTGCTCCTAAAATTGCAAAAGCAAATAACATACAATCTTATCGTTTTAGAGGATTTCAAGTGCCTCCAGAAAACGACTATTTAGAAAGTAGAAAAACAGTACTAACCAATAGTGACTGTAATATTATCTTGTCAGCTCCAAAACAATCTACTAAAGAGTACTTTTATAAAAATACCGATGCTGATGAGGTTATCTTTATTCATAGAGGAACAGGAAAATTAAGAACCATACTTGGAAATCTTGATTTTAAATATGGTGATTACTTAGTAATCCCCCGTGGAATAATCTATAAATTAGATTTTGATACTGAAGATAATCGTTTATTTATAGTAGAATCTTATAGTCCAATTTATACTCCAAAACGATATAGAAATTGGTTTGGTCAGTTGTTAGAGCACTCTCCTTTTTGTGAGCGTGATTTACGTAGACCAGAAGAGTTAGAAACCTATGATGAAAAAGGAGATTTTTTAATCAAAGTAAAAAAACAGGGAGATATTATTGAAATGATTTATGCAACACATCCTTTCGATGTCGTAGGGTATGATGGGTATAATTTTCCTTATGCATTTTCTATACATGATTTCGAACCTATAACAGGGCGTATACATCAACCGCCACCAGTGCACCAAACCTTTGAGACCGATACATTTGTAATCTGTAGTTTTGTGCCTAGGTTATATGATTATCATCCTGATGCTATTCCAGCACCATACAATCATAGTAATATCGATTCTGATGAGGTATTGTATTATGTTGATGGTGATTTTATGAGTAGGAATGATGTTGACGCAGGGCATATTTCACTACATCCAGCAGGTATTCCTCATGGACCACACCCAGGCGCTACGGAAAGAAGTATAGGGCATACTGAAACGAAAGAATTAGCTGTAATGGTAGATACATTTAAACCTCTACAAGTTACCGAAGAAGCTATGAAAATAGCTGATGAGGATTATTACAAATCTTGGTTAGACAAATAGTTAATATTCACCCTAGTTTAGCTAAGGGTTATTTAATAAAAATTTTGGTTTTTCGTTTATAGGAAGATAAAATGAAAACGAATTTCCATCCAAAAACAAATTATTATGGCAGCAGAAATAAAAAATTTACAAAATTTACAAAATACTACATACGGATTAGAAAAATTATTTGAGGACGCAGAAGATTTTCTTCCGTTGTTAGGTACTGACTATGTTGAATTGTATGTGGGTAATGCAAAACAATCAGCACATTTTTACAAAACAGCATTTGGTTTTCAATCACATGCTTTTGCTGGGTTAGAAACAGGTATGAAAGATCGTGTGTCTTACGTATTGAAACAAGACAAGATTCGTTTAGTGTTAACAACACCTTTAGATGAAAACGGACCAATAAACGAGCACATTAACAAACACGGAGATGGTGTTAAGGTAATGGCTTTATGGGTAGAAGATGCAAGAAGTGCTTGGGAAGAAACTACTAAAAGAGGGGCCAAATCATTTATGGAGCCTACAGTAGAGAAAGATGAGTTTGGAGAGGTTGTCCGTTCGGGGATTCACACATACGGAGAAACAGTTCATATTTTTGTGGAACGTAAAAATTATAATGGAACCTTTTTACCAGGATATCAAAAATGGGAATCTCATTATAACCCAGAGCCAGTAGGTTTAAAATTTATCGATCATATGGTTGGTAACGTAGGATGGGGAGAAATGAAAGAATGGTGTGAGTTTTATGCCAAAGTAATGGGGTTCGCTCAAATTATTTCATTTACAGATGATGATATTTCTACAGATTTTACAGCCTTAATGAGTAAGGTTATGTCTAATGGAAATGGACGTATTAAATTTCCTATTAATGAACCTGCTGAAGGAAAAAAGAAATCGCAAATTGAAGAGTATTTAGATTTTTACAAATCTGCAGGAGTACAGCATATAGCTGTAGCAACCGATGATATTGTAAAAACAGTGTCAGCTATGCGTGATAGAGGAGTAGAATTCTTATATGTGCCTGAGGAGTATTATGATGATTTACTGGAACGTGTAGGTAAAATAGATGAAGATGTTGAGGTGCTAAAAGAACATGGTATTTTAATTGATCGTGATGATGAAGGATATTTGTTACAACTATTTACAAAACCTGTAGTGGACAGGCCAACAATGTTTTTTGAAGTAATACAACGTAAAGGAGCGCAATCTTTTGGGGTAGGAAATTTTAAAGCCTTGTTTGAAGCTATTGAAAGAGAGCAAGCAAGTAGAGGAACTCTTTAATAGATAATTGGTTTTTTAGTCGAAAGTTATTTACTTAATTGAATTATGGCAAACAATCTAAATTTTAAAGATTTAAAGTCCATACAAAAAGCAAGAGAATTTTGTGACACTATGTATAGTCTCACATTGAAAAATAGCTTTAGTATGGAATGGTCGCCTATGGACCAAAAGCAACAAATAATCTTATTTAGCTAATAATATTGTATAAGGAATTGATGGAATTCATTTGTTGAGTTCTGTCAATTCCTTTTTATTACTATAAGCCCTAAATCTGTGGGAAATCTCAGTTATTTCGGGGGTAAGCACGAATAAAATTAATTATAACTAAATTACAAAAAAAACTAATATGATCATACCACCAATTAACTTTCAAAAATGGATTGACGAAAATCGTGATAAACTAAAGCCGCCAGTAGGAAATCAGATAGTATATAAAGACACTGAATTTATTATTATGGTTGTTGGAGGTCCTAATGCTCGTAAAGATTTTCATTATAATGAAGGAGAAGAATTTTTCTATCAAGTAGAGGGGGATATTCAATTACCAACCATTCAAGATGGAAAAGTTGTTACTTATGATATTAAAGAAGGTGAAATATTTTTGTTGCCAGCACGTGTACCACACTCACCACAACGACCATCAAATACAGTAGGTTTAGTTATTGAGCGTATGCGTACACCAGAAGAATTAGATTACTGTTCTTGGTATTGTGAAAATTGCAATAATGAATTACATAAAATGCCTTTTCATTTAGGAGATATCGTTACACAATTGCCAAAAATATTAAGTGAATATTATGACACTCCTGAGTTTGTAACTTGTGATAAATGTGGTACAGTAATGAAAGAACCAGAATTGAAAAAATAAGTTAAGACTTAAGTCGTTTTGTTTTATAAAAAAAATTAAGATGAGTAAGTTTTATTTGACCCCATATAAATAAATTAAAAATGAAAGAAGCTACTATCGTTGGTGCTGGATTAGCAGGTTCCCTTTGGGCAGTGTATTTAGCAAAAACTGGATACAAAGTAACTATTTTTGAAAGACGTTCAGACATTCGTTTGGCGGAAATAACAGCTGGAAAATCAATTAACTTAGCGCTATCTCACAGAGGTTGGGAAGCTTTAAGAGCTGTTGGTTTAGAAGAAAGTGTAAATGAGTTGGCAATCCCGATGTATGGTAGAACTATGCATAGTGAAGCAGGAGAATTGACTTATCAGCCATACGGGCAAGAAGGTCAGGCTATTTTTTCAGTATCTAGAGGAGGTTTAAATGCCAAGATGATGGATATTGCTGAAAAAGAATATGGAGCTACCATCATTTATGATCACCAATGTACAGGAGCCGATTTGGAAAATGGTATTGTCTATTTAACAAATAAGGTTACTGGTGAAAAACTGGAGCATAAATCTGATGTTGTTTTTGGTTGTGACGGAGCCTATTCTGCAATTCGATACAACGCAATGCAGAAACTTGACCGTTTTGATTACAGTCAAGATTTTATTGACGATGGGTATAGGGAATTATTTATTCCTCCAAATCCTGATGGATCATATAAAATAGACAAAAACTCATTACATATTTGGCCAAGAGGAAGGTTCATGTTAATTGCTTTGGCAAATGAAGATGGGTCATTTACATGTACATTATTTATGCCTTTTACAGGAGATGAAAATGCTTTTGATAAAATAAATACTAAAGAAGAAATAGATGCGTTTTTTAAAAAAACATTCCCGGATTTTTACGAAATGTGCCCTAATGTTTCTGATCAATGGGGTACACATCCTTTATCTAGTTTAGCAATTATGCGATGTTACCCTTGGACTTCCGGTAAAGTAGCCTTAATGGGTGATGCTGCACATGCAACAGTACCTTTTTTCGGCCAAGGAATGAACGCAAGCCTGGAAGATTGCCATGAAATGGGAAAATTAATGGAAAAGCACAATCACGATTGGTCTATTATTTTTGAAGAATACCAAAAACAAAGAAAGCCAAATGGTGATGCAATTCAAGAATTATCAAAATATAATTATTTGGTAATGAGAGATTATGTGGCTGACCCAGTATTCTTGTTAAAAAAGAAGTTTGAAAGAAGAATTCAAGAGTTATACCCAAGTAAATATGTAGCCTTGTATTCAATGGTGTCATTTTCATCAATTCCGTATGCAGAAGCATGGAAAAAGGGTATGGAGCAGGCAAAATACATTGATGGTATCATGGAAAAACATGATGTAGAAAGTTTGTTTGAGCAAAATAAAATAGATGAGCTGATTCATTCTATTTTTGGAGTTGAAACTAACGCATAATTTTTTCATTGAAAATGAATTTACTTTTGAGTACAAAATCTAATTTTTTAAACGTGAAATCGCCGTTTTCTTAATCCCATGTTTTAATAGTAGAAAGCGAGTGATTACTAATTGAGGAAAAATTAAAATAATGTCAGTAAGAAGAGAAGAATTATTAAAAGCTATAGATGAAAAGTATGCAGCAATGGGACAAGATGCCGATGTGCATTTGTCAGGGTTATTGCATGCAGAACCAATGAAGTACTGGGATTTTATTCAGGTAGATGCGTTATTGGGCTTACAAACTCAGAGAACAAATTTACCAGATGAGATGGTGTTTTTAATGTATCATCAAATCAACGAGTTGTTGTTTAAAATGATTCTTTGGGAAATGCAACAAATTTCACATACTGATGATATCAAACCTGAAAAATTTGTGATGCATCTTTCTAGGATTAGTAGGTATTTTGATATGTTATCAAGTTCGTTTACCGTAATGGGTGATGGAATGGAATATGATCAATACATGAAATTTAGGGATACTTTAACTCCTGCAAGTGGATTTCAGTCTGCGCAATACAGAAAAATTGAAATTGCTTCCACGGAGTTAATTAATTTGATTGATTATAGGTTTAGAAAAACCATTGACAGAAATACGCCTTACGACCATGCTTTTGAGCATATGTATTGGCAAGTTGCAGGAAAGAACTACGAAACAGGAGAAAAAAGTAAGTTGTTGACAAACTTTGAAGACAAATATAAAGTGGAGTTAATTGACTTCATGAAAGAATATAACCTAATTAATTTATGGACTAAGTTCAAAACACTTCCCGCTGAATATCAGGAAGATAAAAGCTTGATTAATGCTATGAGACATTATGATCATACCATAAATATTACTTGGGTAATTAATCATTTAAATGCTGCAAAAAAGTATCTAGGTGATGCGGCTGCAACAGGAGGAAGTGATTGGCAGAAATATATGCACCCAAGATATCAAAGAAGAATTTTTTTCCCAGAGTTATGGAGCAAAGAGGAATTAGATAACTGGGGAGTTGACAATTTAGAAGGCTGTAAGGAAATTTCTTAAAAACTCAGTTTTTATTGCGGAATAATGTCATAATAGCCTAAAACACAGCGCGATTACTAAAATTATGTTAAATATTTGTTTTTTATGTGAATATCATAAAAAAGGAAGTACTTTTGCGCGCTCAAACGGGGTGGTTCCCGTTTTGAGACTTTAAATTTCATAATTTATAGTTTTGGTTGGTTAATAGAACAAAACGTTATCAGTTTACTGGTAGCGTTTTTTCTTTTTAAGTCCAAAATGATATAACACGCTATAAGCCTCCCTAACGAAAATACCATTTTTATCCATACCTTGTATACTTGAATTATGCTAGTTGATTACTTTTGGAATAGTAATTGCAATCTCATATTCTAGAACCAAAATCTATACTTATGAAAAAACGCTTTTTAATAACTCTTATACTTCTATTGTGCATACAAACCAATGCTCAAGAAAAAGCTTTTGATTCAGGTGAGTGGTTTAAATTCCGTATCCATTATGGAATGTTTACCGCTAGTTATGCTACATTACAAGTTCAGGATGGATTAGTTAATGGGAAAGAAATGTATCATATTAAAGGTAGAGGGAAGTCTACCGGTTTGTTAAGTTTGTTTTTTAAAGTTGATGACGATTATCAAACTTATTTTGATAAAACAACTGGAAACCCTCAGCGTTTTATTCGAAAAATTAGCGAAGGAGGACATACAAAAAATGTACAAATAGAGTTTAATCATCAAGAAGAAACAGCTCTTGTGCACGATGTAAAGCATCAAGTAAAAACATCGCATGAAATAAAAGCTGGAACACAGGACATGCTATCGGCATTTTATTATTTAAGAAATAATGTTGATACTAAAAATTTAACCATAGATGAAGAGTATAAAGTCAATTTGTTTTTTGATAAAGAAAATTTTGAGTTTAAGCTGAAGTTTCTTGGTAGAGAACTTATCGACACGGAGTTCGGAATAGTTCCTTGTTTGAAGTTTCGTCCATATGTACAATCTGGAAGGGTTTTTAAAGAGAAAGAAAGTTTAACAGTTTGGATTTCTGATGATAAAAATAGAATTCCAATTCGCTTACAAGCTGATTTAGCCGTAGGATCAATAAAAGCCGATTTAGAGGCGTATAAAGGCTTAAAGCATCCGTTTAAAATTATAGTAAATTAGTTAGATTAAATTTAACAGACTCAGATATGTAAAAAAATGTGTGAACGTAGTGTTCACACATTTTTTTTTGTGATATTTGATGTTTAATAGAAATGAACCTTATTTATTAAGGGATCTCTCTATAAATAAACCTACTGGCAGATAAATATGTTTATAAAGTTTCAAAAAATAGCTTGGTTACTAATTCTCTTTATAGGGTTGTATTCTTGTAAAAAAGAAGAAAATATAGAGGTCGTTGAAGAAATTCAACCAGAAGAAATAAAAGCCCCTAAATATGAGTTCGGGTTTAACCTCGACGAATTTAATGTGCTTACTGATACGATACGGTCAGGTGATAGCTTTGGAAAGTTATTATTTGAAAGTCATATTGGCTTCGGTAAAATTGAAGAAATAGTCCAAGCAACTAAAGACACGTTTGATGTTAAAAGGTTGAAAATAGGAAAGCGATACACAATTCTAAGATCAAAAGATTCAATTCAAAAAGCTAAATATTTCATTTATCAAGATGGTAAAATAGATTATACAGTTTTTGATTTTGCAAACGACACATTAATAAAAGCTTATAATGCAAAAAAACCAACAAAACTAGTCGAAAGAACAGCTTCTGGTGTAATTACAAGTAGTTTGTCGGAGTCTATTGACGATGCTGGACTTAATATTTATATAGCTCATGAAATGGCTGATATCTATGCGTGGTCTATTGATTTTTTCCGTTTACAAAAGGGGGATAGTTATAAATTAAGTTTTACAGAATTATATATAGAGGACTCTATTTATGTGGGAGTTGATAAAATAAAATCGGTAGTATTTACCCATAATAAAACACCATTTTACGCTTTTGATTATAAATCGGATGTGGTAGAAGGGATAATGGATTATTATGATGAAACGGGAAAAACACTGAGAAGTCAGTTTCTAAAAGCTCCTGTTACGTTTAGTAGAATTTCATCTAGGTATAATTTAAAAAGAAGAATTAAATATTACGGAAACAGAGTCAGACCACATAAAGGTACTGATTTTGCAGCAGCTATAGGAACTCCAATTTTGGCAACTGCCAGTGGAACGGTTATAGAGTCTACCAGAAGAGGTGGTAATGGAAAATATGTAAAGATTAGGCATAATAGTACATATAGTACTCAGTATTTACATATGAGCAGACAAAATGTAAAGAAAGGCCAGGTTGTTAAGCAAGGAGATATAATTGGTTATATAGGTATGACTGGAAACACTGGTGGCCCACACGTTTGTTATCGTTTTTGGAAAAATGGAAGACAAGTAGATCCGTTACGAGAAAAACTACCTTCAGCAAAACCAATAAAAGAAGAGTTGAAAGCGGATTATTTGGAGTATATTCAACCCTTGAAAGATCAGTTAGATGCTATTGAATATGAACCAATAGAAATTAATAAGAGTAATAATTAATGAGTTTTTCTAGAAAAAATCCAATAAAAACGAATTCTTGGAAAAAACTTTCTGCACACTTTGAGCAGTTAAAGGCTGTTCATTTACAAGAAATGTTCGCGGATAATCAACAAAGAGAAACTCAAATGAGTATTTCTTGGGGAGATTTTTTTGTAGATTTTTCTAAAAACCGATGGACCTCGGAAACGATTCAATTGTTTGAAGAGTTAGCAATTGAATTAGATTTAAAAGAAAGTATTGGGTTATATTTTAAGGAAAATAAGCTAAACTTTACTGAAAATAGAGCAGTATTACATACGGCCTTACGAAGTAATGAGGATGAAATTGTATTAGAAGGCAAAAATATTATCCCTGAAATAGATGCTGTAAATAGTAAAATAAAACAATTCACTAATCAAGTAATTAGTGGAGATAAAAAAGGACATACTGGTAAATCATTTACTGATATCGTTAATATAGGTATTGGCGGTTCTGATTTAGGTCCTAAGTTGGTTTGCAATGCATTAAAGTATTACAAAAATCATTTAAATACCCACTATATTTCTAATATTGATGGTGACGAACTGCAAGAAACGCTTCAAAAAATAAACCCTGAAACGACCTTGTTTGTAATTGTTTCAAAGTCATTTACAACTTCTGAGACCTTACAAAACGCAAATACTATTAAAGATTGGTTTGTTAGTCAATTACCAGAACAAGCCATAGAAAAACACTTTATTGCGGTTTCAGCTAAGCCCGAAAAAGCAGTAGCCTTTGGTGTTGATAACAGTTCTGTTTTTCCAATGTGGGATTGGGTAGGCGGTAGGTTTTCACTATGGAGCGCTGTAGGTATTTCTGTAGCTCTAAGCTTGGGCTATGATAATTATAAGGCTTTGTTAAAAGGGGCTCAAAAAGCAGATGAATCATTTAAAAATGAAAACATAATTGAAAACATACCCGTATTAATGGCTTTTTTAAGTGTTTGGTATAGTAATTTTTTCCAGACGACCCAAGAGGCGGTAATTCCATACTCATATTACTTGGAAGATTTTGTTCCGTATTTGGAACAAGGTTTTATGGAAAGCAACGGAAAATCAGTTGATAGAAACGGAGCAGAAGTAAGTTATAAAACTGGAAGTGTAGTTTTTGGAGGAGTAGGTTCAAATGCACAACACGCTTTTATGCAATTGTTTCATCAAGGTACAAACATGATCGCTACTGATTTTATTGGGTTCTGTAATTCCCTACATGGCAATTCAGAGCATCAGGATGTATTAATTGCGAATATGCTTGCTCAAGCTAATGCCTTGGCTTTTGGTACTAAAGGAAAAGAGATAGATAATCCTTATAAAGTGTTTAAAGGAAACTCACCTTCAACTACTTTTTTAATTAAAAAATTGACTCCAGAAGTATTAGGTGCATTGATTGCAATATATGAACACAAGATTTTTGTGCAAGGAATATTGTTGAATATTAATAGTTTTGATCAGTTCGGAGTTGAGCTAGGAAAGGAGCTTTCAAGAGAATATATAAACTCATTAGGGAATTCATCTCAGAATGATTCAGCAGTGATGAAGTTTTATAAAAATAATAACTAAAATTTTAATTTAAAAAGAAATAAATATGAGTACAGTTAAATTTTTACATTCCTATTGGGCATACTTAGTATTGTTGGTGGTAATATTAGCAACTATAAATTCAATTATTGGTATGCTAACTAAAAAAGAGTTTGGTGCTAAAGACTTTAGAATAGCTTTGTTTGCGTTGATAGTAACTCATATTCAACTTTTAATAGGAATTGTGTTGTTTGTAGTGGCAAACAATTTTGGAGAAATAGAAATGGGAGAAATAATGAAAAACGCTTCTTTGCGTTTAAGAAATGTAGAACACCCATTACTGATGCTAATTGCGATAGCATTATTAACAATAGGGTATTCTAAACATAAAAACAAAAGAACATCTTCTGCTAAGTTTAAAACCTTAGTAATCCCATATTCATTAGCTTTAGTGGCTATGTTAGCAATGATTCCTTGGAAAGCGTGGTTGGGGTAGTAAGGTTTTAATGACCTTCGATAAGTTCAGTCTAATAACAAAAAAAAAGGTGTGATAGGGATTAATCTCTATCACACCTTTTTTTTGTTTACTACAGTTTTTTTATTACTGTACTTCTTTAATTAAGTACGTGTATACAGGGAAGTGATCTCCGTAGCCACCAGTCCATGTAGCACCAACAAAACTGCGAAAAGGATAGCCTTTGTAGCGTCCTTTTTTATTAGTCATATAAGCAGGGTTGTAAATGCCTGTTTTGTATATTTTAAATGTAGAGAAATCCTTATCCAAAAAAGGTTTAGTAAACATTAGTTGGTCAAAAATGTTTAAGGCGTCTCTATAAGCAAGCGTTCCCATTCCTTTTCTAGCCATTTTCATCATAGGGTTAAAAATCCCTTTTAATTCAACATCTTCTTTTTTGGCTTTAGCGTTCAGTACTTTTTTAACGCTTGCATTAAATGGGTCATCATTTAAATCCCCCATAATAATAATTTTGGCATAAGGGTCAATTGTTTGTAACGAGTCAACCAATTTTTTAGTTAACTGTGCTGCTTTAACACGCTTCGGTCTACTTCTCGCTTCACCACCTCTTCTTGATGGCCAGTGATTTACAATAAAGTGCATTTTTTCACCTTCTAAATTACCGCTTACTACTAACTGATCTCTAGTAAATACGCGCTCTTTTGTATTATCATCATAAATTAACAACTCATGCTTGCTGTAGTTAGTAGGCTTGAATAGTTTTTTCTGATATAACAAAGCAACATCAATACTACGAACGTCTGGAGAATCAAAATGAATGATATCATAATCCTTATCTCTTAATTTCGGGTCATTGATTAAATCATGCAATACATCCTTGTTTTCTACTTCACAGACACCAATTACAGCAGGAGTGTTTTTAGAGTATTTTGGGTTTACACCTATTTCAGAAATGACGCGGGCCATATTTTTTATCTTTTTTGGATATACCAATCCACGCTCTTTAGCACTCATTTCCATAAGCGGACTTTTCTCATCCAATTTGTTAGGATCGTTTATGGTGTCAAAAAGATTTTCAAGATTGTAAAAAGCAACGGTATTAATTTTATAACGCTTTTTTTGCTGTGCAGAGTTAGTGAATGAAAATCCTATAAGAAACACAAGTATTATTACTATTCTGAAATTCATATTACATTTTTTTATCTATACTGTTGAAAATACCCAAACATGATTAGTTATTACTAGTTATTTTCTTAAAAAACTGAGTATTTCCTGTATTAAGGTACGTATTTATCCATAAAAAATAATTATTTTCAATACATTTTAAATTTACTACTTAGTGAATTTCATATGAAACCAAGGTGTTTAAAATAATTATTAAGCACATAAGACAATGATTATTTCAAACACAAAAGATTAAATGTGACCATTGAAAAACAATAAAAATAAACACATGAAAAAAAGAATTTTCACTTTATTGTTAAGTCTGGCTACAGTGCTATTTATGAATGCTCAGCAAACAATGGTTAAAGGTCAAGTAATTGATGCTGACTCTACAGACCCAGTATCGGAAGTGTCTGTAAGTATTAAAGGCGCAACACTTTCTCAAACTACAGGAGAGGAAGGTAAGTTTAATTTTTCAAGCAATTTGCCGCTCGGTGAGCAATCTTTAATCGTGTATAAAGAAGGTTATTTTGCTAAAATTTTTACAATAATAATAGAGGAAGGGAAAGTGATTGATCTTTCTACAATTATTTTAAATCAGGATTTAGGAGAATCGGATGATTTTACTATTTCGTTATCTGAAGATGAATTAGATGAAGACGAAAGCGTGTCTTCTAATACTTCTGGGATTTTACAATCGTCAAAAGATGCTTTCGCAAGAGCTGCAGCTTTCGATTTTAGCGGGACATTCTTTAGAGTTAGAGGTTTAGATTCGGAAAGCGGCACCTTGTTAATAAATGGAATTAAAATGAACAAAGTTTTTAACGGACGTCCACAATGGAGTGATTGGGGTGGTATTAATGATGTCATGCGAAACCAAAATTATGTTGATGGATCTAAAGCAAACGAATGTACTTTTGGAGGTGTTGGTGGAACAACTAACATTAGTATGAGGGCCTCACAATACAGAAAAGGTTCTCGTGTGTCCTATGCGTCATCTAACAGAAGTTATATGAACAGAGTTATGGTAACATACGCCACGGGTTTAATGGAAAACGGATGGGCATTAGCAATTACAGCTGGTAGAAGATGGGCTGAAGAAGGATATGCTGATGGTACTGTATATGATGCTAATTCAATTTCTGCTTCTGTAGAAAAGAAAATTAATGACAAACACAGTATTAACTTTACTACTATATACACACCAAACAGAAGAGGGAAGTCTGCTGGTATGACACAAGAAGTATTTGATTTAAAAGGGAATAAATACAACTCTTATTGGGGTGAGCAAAATGGAGAAATCAGAAATTCTCGTATTAAAGAAATTGAAGAACCAATTTTAATGTTAAATCATTATTGGACACTTTCTGATAAAACTACGTTAAATATAAATCTAGCGTATCAATTTGGTCATATTGGAAACAGTCGTTTAGATTTTAATGGAGCTAATCCAGATCCTGTGTATTATAAAAAGTTGCCAAGTAATGCCTTGCGTTGGGAAACAACTCAAGAAACATTAGCAGATGCATATGTTTTAGAGCAAGCTTTTTTAAAGGGAGGACAATTGGATTGGACAACTATGTATGATCAAAACATTGGTAACCCGAATAATGCATTATATGTATTATATGAGGACAGAAATGATGATAAGCAAATTACATTCAACTCTATTTTAAATGCAGAGTTAGCAGATAATATTACATTAGACGTAGCGGTAAACTATACGAATTTAAAGTCTGAAAACTATGCTAAAGTACTTGACTTATTAGGAGCAACTCAGTATGAAGACAAAGATTACTTTGATAATTTTAGCAATAACTTATTAACTCCAGGTAGAAAAGTAGCTGAAGGAGATATCTTTAAATACAATTACAATTTTTTAGCGACCACATATGATGCTTTTGCACAAGCGCAGTTTAAGCATAATATATTAGACTTTTACGTTGGAGCGCAATATGGAAATACATCGTATCAAAGAGAAGGATTGTATCAAAACGGAGCTTTTGAGAGCAATTCACTAGGGAAAGGATCAAAATTAGATTTTTCTAAATTAGGAGCCAAGGCAGGATTTACATATAAAATTTCTGGAAAACATTTAATTGATGTTAACGGAGCATATATTCAAAATGCACCTACAATGAGAAATAGTTACCTTAACTCTAGACAAAGTAATGTTAGTATAGCTGAGATATCTTCTGGTTTTTCAGAGCAAAAAACTACCTCTTTAGATGCGAGTTACATCTTCCGTTCTTCAATTCTTAAAGCACGTTTAACGGGGTATTATTCAATAACTAAAGATGCAAATGAAGTTGCATTTTATTATATAGACGGACTTTCTGGTTTAACAAATGCAAGAGATTTTATCCAAGAAGCAACTACTGGTATTGATAAGCGTAATATAGGTATTGAATTTGGAGTTGAAGGGCAAGTTACGCCTACAATTAAGTTAAAAGGAGCTGCGGCAATTGGAGAAGCTGTATATACAAATAACCCGACAGTTTATGTAGGTACTAATCAGGTAAGTTCAGGAGTTGTAAATTATGGAGAGGCAAGTTTAAAAGACTATAAAGTAGCAGGTGGACCACAACGTGCTACAAGTATCGGGTTTGAATATAGAGATCCTAAATATTGGTGGTTTGGAGCTACAGTTAACTTTTTTTCAAACGCATACTTAGATGTTTCTTCAATTATTAGAACTAAGAATTTTCAATTAGACCAAGATGGAATTCCTATTAATGATTATGATCCTGTAGTATCAAAAGAATTGCTAAAACAAGAAAAATTTGACGATTATATGTTGATTAATTTGGTTGGTGGTAAATCATTTAAACTTGGTAAAGAATACATTGGTTTCTTTGCTAGTATTAATAATGTATTTAACCAGGCTTATAAAACTGGTGGGTACGAACAAAGTAGAAATGGGAATTACACCAGTGTTTTAGCAGAAAGTCAAAGAGAAAAAAAAGTATTTGGACCTAAATACTGGTTTGGTAGAGGAACTACCTATTATATGAATATATATGTAAGATTCTAAAAAAAACAACAATTTTAAAGAAGGGGTGAGAAACTTTTGCTTCGTCTGATTATAAAACTATAAAACAATTACAATGAAAACAATTAATATAATAAAAACAGTAGCGGTATTCCTTTTTGTAGTGGTGTTTACTGCTTGTGTACAAGATGATGATTATTCCATTCCAGCAGATTTAGGGGTTATAGAAAACTTAAACTTAAGTGCTTTACTTGATTCTAATTCAGGTTTTCAAGAAAAAACCATTCAACAAGTTAAGGGCATGTTTATAGCAGGTGAAGTTCATCAGATTACATCTGATATTTATGTTAAAGGTTATGTAGTTTCTTCTGATGAGACAGGAAATTTTTATAAAGAATTTTACATGCAAGACAGTCCTTCAATCCCAACGGCTGCAATAAAGGTAATGTTGAACGTTTCTGATGCTTTTGGGAAATATAACTTTGGTAGAGAGATTTATATAAACTTAAAAGGGTTGTATGTAGGAGAGGCAAATTCAGGAGACGGAGTTACGGCAATTGGTTGGGCAGCTGATTACACAAGTACTGAAATAGATGAAATAGCAAAAGCAAGATCAGAAGTGCAAATTCTGAGATCAAATGTTACAGAGCAAATTACTCCTTTAGTTGTTGGTCGATTGGATCTCGTAAACACTCATATCGGAATGTATGTAAGTTTAGAGAATGCACATTTTCCATCAGATATAGCCGGTGTAGCTTCTTTTGTAAATCCATTAGATGATTTTAGTACGGAATTAAATATTCAAACCTGTGAAGGATTTGGTTATGTGAATTTAAAACTTGAAACGAGTAGCTTTGCAAATTTTAAAGATATTACGATACCACCTGGTGGAGGAACAATTTCAGGAATCATATCAAGAAATTATGATGGAAGCAGTATGGTAATGGTTTTAAATAAGGTTGATGATGTTAACATGAATAGTGATAGATGTATGCTTTTAGATGCAATTAATTTTATGAGCCTCTTTAGTGAGGATTTTGAATCAATGACTAACAATGCAAATGTTTCAGGTAACGGATGGACAAACTATGCACAAGAAGGGTTTAATAATTGGAAGATTGATGATCCTAATGATTCTGGAAATCCGAGTAGTAAAGTAGCTTCTATGGGAGCGTATAATTCATATGATGACAGTAATATTTCATGGTTGATATCACCAGTTATTGATTTAGATGCTCAAAATTTAGAATATGTTCTTTTTCAAACATCAAATAGTTTTTCTGATGGAAGTAATTTAGAGGTGTTAATTTCTACAGATTGGGATGGAGTTCAGTCTAATATAATAAGTTCAACATGGTCTCAATTACCTGGTTTAATTGTAGAAGATGGAGAGGATTATAATAATTGGGTTGAATCAGGTTCAATTAATTTGAGTGCTTATTCAGGTAATGCATATATAGCGTTTAAGTATACAGGAGGTGATGATAACACAAATCAAACAGGTACTTATGAATTGGATAATTTTAAAATATACGTGCAGTAGTCACATTTTATAATGCTGTTTCAGGACGTCACATACGTTAATAGTTTCTACCCAATCAATTCAAAATTCTTACCGGGGTGAGGTCGGATCAACCCTTTTAGCTCCAGATTTAATAAGCTTGAAGAAATGGAGTATATGGGTAGTTGACAGGAAACAGAAATAGTATCTAAATCTACTTTATTTTTTCCTTTTAGGAAGTTCACAATTGTTTCTTCGGTTTCATTTAGTTGAATAAAAAGCTGAGGTTGTATTGCTTTCTTTTTAGTGTTTTCCGTTTGCCAATTGAGCATGTATATAATATCCGCTGCTGAGGTCACCAATTGAGCTTTCTGTAGCTTGATAAGGTTGTTACAGCCAACACTTAATTTGTCTCCTGGTCTTCCAGGTAAAGCATATACTTCTCTGTTGTAGGAGTTCGCAATATCTGCGGTAATTAAACTACCTCCTTTCTCTGCGCTTTCAATAACCAATGTTGCTTCTGATAAACCAGCAATTATTCGATTCCTCTTTACAAAATTTTCCCGATCAGGATTTGAAGTGCTCCAAAATTCGGTTACAAAGCCACCATTTTCTTCAACCTGATGCATGTGCTTTTTATGTGTTTTTGGGTAAATTTGATTCAAACCATGTGCTAAGCAGCCAATGGTTTGTAAATTATTATTTATCGCTGCCTTGTGTGCTGTAATGTCAGTCCCATAAGCAAAACCAGATACAATAACGGGGTTTAAGATACTTAAATCTTCAACGAGTTTTTCACAGAGATGCTTTCCGTAATTGGTGATGTTTCGTGTACCTACAATACTTATTATTTTTTGCTTTTTGAGGTTGATACTTCCTGAGTGAAACAAGAGTATCGGTCCATCAATGCAATTTTTTAGTCGTTCAGGGTAATCATCTTCTTGAAAATACCAGTGTTTGATGTCGTTTTTATGCAAGTAATTGAGTTCTTTCTCTGCGGCAGTTAATAGCGTACTATTTTTAATGGAGTTACTTATAAAACTTCCAATTCCATTGATGGATTGAAGAACGCTTTCCTTTTCTTTAAAAATTGCCTCAGGTGACCCACAATGTTGTATGAGTTTTTTTGCGGTAATATCCCCGATTTTAGTCGCTTTTTGTAAAGCTAGTGTATATAATAACTCTCTCTTGTTCATTTAATACTTTGGTTATCAGCTTAAAGTTACCGAAAATATCTGATTGTTAATAACTATTGTATAACCATATTAATCCTTTTTTAAAAAAATGTAAATTTGTACTACAACCAATCAGTATTTTTCAATGGCTTTAACAAACTACATTAGCGACTTACTTTACAGATATGAATGTGTACTAGTTCCTGGATTTGGAGCGTTTTTAACACAAAAACAAACTGCTAGAATAGATGTTAATACAAATGTATTTTTACCGCCGAGAAGGATTATTTCTTTTAACGAACAGTTAAAGCAAAATGATGGTTTGTTGGCAAATCATATTGTAGTTACGGATCAGTGTACATATTCGGAAGCGGTAATTAAAATTAATGATTATGTGGCAACTCTTAAAGGAAAATTAGTTTCTGGAGAAACGGTTTTATTCGCTAAAATTGGTCATTTTTCATTAAATAACGAAGGGAAATTACAGTTTTCACCATTAGAAGAAGTCAATTATTTAACCAGTGCTTTCGGATTACAATCAACCTATAAAAAACCTGTTTTACGAGAAGAGTACAAAGAGGTGGTTGCTGTATTGGAAGAAAAAACGCCAATTGCTTTTATTCCAGAAACTAGAGCTAAAGCAAAACGTTCTTATCTAAAATATGCCGCAGTTGCTGTAGTTGCTTTAGGGTTGTCTGCAATGTTAGGCAAGGGCTATACGGAAAAAATGAATGAGGTGAATGCTCATAACAGTCAAGTACCATCACAGGTTGACCGTATAGTATATGATAGAGCTTCTTTTTTTGATGTAAACCCTATTGAAGTACCAGAAGTAATATTTAATGTAGCAGTTGAGAAAAAGGAAATTGGACGCTATCATATTATTGCAGGGGCATTTCGTTTTGAAGAAAATGCAGACAAGAAAATTACTCAATTGGAAGAAGAAGGTTTTTCTCCTAGAAAAATTGGACAAAATAAATATGGCTTGCATCAAGTTGTTTATGCTAGTATTGTTGAAAAAGAAGAAGCATTAACTACATTGAAAACCATCAAAAAAAAACACAATCATAGTGCGTGGTTATTGGTAAAGGATATGAACTAATCCTTACATAAATTACATTAGAAGGTTTATTTTCGGTTACCTTTGTTTAAAAATTGCAATATGAAGGCAAAACATCCTATAGATTCCCTAACGACAGTTACCGATTTGGTATTGCCAGGAGAAACGAATCCATTAAATAATTTATTTGGAGGAGAGTTGTTGGCGCGCATGGATAGAGCTGCAAGTATAGCAGCCAGAAGACATTGCAGGCGTATTGTAGTTACTGCATCCGTAAATCACGTAGCATTTAATAAAGCTGTGCCAACAGGAAGTGTAGTTACTATTGAAGCAAAAGTTTCTAGAGCATTTACAAGTTCTATGGAGGTGTATATTGATGTTTGGATTGAAGATAGGGAGTCAGGTTTACGTACAAAAGCTAATGAAGGTATTTATACTTTCGTGGCAGTGGACGGTACTGGTACACCAATAAAAGTTCCTGCAATTGATCCACAAACGGATTTAGAAAAAGAACGTTTTGACGGGGCGTTACGTCGTAAACAATTGAGTTTAATTCTTGCAGGAAGAATGAAGCCTACTGATGCAAAGGAGCTAAAAGCATTGTTTTTAGGAGAGTAAAAAGGAGTTATTCTTCCTCTTAAAAGGCATAGTGTTAGCTATGAACTAACTGAAACATTGGAGTTAGGACGAGGCGTGTTTCTTAAAAGAATATATTCTATCGGGTGTCACACAATAATCTAATGGAATATCCCCATCAAAGGAATCTTCAATTAAGGTCTTTGTAGCTTCAAAAAAAGAGATTCCAATTTTGATGCAATTTGGATTACATTTTCGCAACATATTATCGTAAAATCCTTTTCCATAGCCAACTCTATCCCCTTTTTTATCAAATGCAAGTAGTGGAATAAAAACAACATCTAGTTTGTTATGTGGTACTTCAATACCGTCAATTGGCTCAGGGATGTTATACTCGTTGGGTGCAATTTTAGTGTTGTCGGTAAGTAAGTAGTTGGTAAGTTCTAATGTGTTGAAATCACTTTTAGAAACAACCACTTCTTTGTCTTTAGCGTGTAAAACATGAAGGATAAACTCTGTTTGAACTTCCTTTTGCTCCTCAATACTTAAAAACAAATGATAATATGTTTTCTCCCAAATAGAAAGCTGTAGTAAGCGGTTGGCTATTTGTAAACTGAATTCATCAATTTCGCTATTTGTTAAACCGTTTCGCTTGGTTTTATATAGTTTTCTAAGAGTCGCTTTTAGCATAATGAAGCTTAGTTGAGTTAAGAGTGTTTAGAAGCTGTAAAAGTCAACTTCCTCGGGGCGAGTCCACGAGACTTGAATTAACTCTGTTGTTTTACTAGAGAGACAAGTCTGGAAGTGTTAAACCCACTGGGGGGAATAAGTAAACCTTCCGTTTTACGAGAAGGTTTAGGATTATTAATTTATTGAAAAGCAAAAACTACTCCTTAGAGTCTTTTACTTTTTTAGTTTCTTCCTCTTCTTCTTTAGTAGCTTTTTTAAATTCTTTAATTCCGCCACCAAGACCTTTCATTAATTCAGGAATTTTCTTTCCACCGAAAAGTAATAAAATAACTACTGCTATTAAAACAATTTGTGGAGCACCGAATGCTAATGGGATTATTGTTGAGATCATAGTACTATTATATTTACTCTACAAATTTACTAAGAAAAGTTGAAAACAAGCGTTTAAAACTCAATTTTAGTGTTACTATGGATTATATTTGTGCTATTATGGCTGGTAAAAAAGAAAAATTTAAACAAAAATTACTGAGTAAATACCGTTTGGTTATTTTAAATGACAATACTTTTGAGGAAAAAGTGTCCTTTAATCTTACTCGTTTAAATGTATTTGTGCTGACCGGGTTTACAGTAATTGCCTTAATTGTGTTTACAACAGTTCTTATTGCTTTTACACCGTTACGAGAGTATATTCCGGGGTATTCATCAACCAAATTAAAGAATGATGCACTTAAGCTTGTCAATAAAGCAGATTCTTTAGAAATTGCTTTACGAACAAATAAAAAACAGCTAAACAGTATTCGTAAAGTGTTGATTGGAAATGTTTTTCCTGTTGATAGTATAGAAAAAAGGGAGGATGAAATTAGCAAAGAAGCTACCTTTGTATCTATACCAACATCGGTAGAAGATTCATTATTACGAAAAAAGGTAGCTCGAGAGGATAAGTTTAATCTATTGGAGTCGGACAATCAGAAAGAAAACTTTGTGTTGTTCCCACCTGTAAAAGGAAATCTTTCAGATGGCTTTAGTCAAGAGAAAAAGCATTTTGCAGTGGATATTGTTGTTGCTGTAGGGACAGCAGTTAAATCGGTTGCTGATGGAAGGGTTATTTTTGCCGAATGGACTGCGGATACTGGGTATGTAGTAATTATAGAACATGCAAATCAGTTATTGTCGGTTTACAAGCACAATTCTTCTATAAATAAATCACAAGGTGATTTTGTGAGAATAGGAGAAGTAATTTCTTTTTCTGGAGCTACTGGAGAGTTAACTACTGGGCCGCATTTGCATTTTGAATTATGGAGTGAAGGTTACGCCTTGGATCCTACTAACTTTATTGCTTTTTAATATGTCTTTAAAATCGATATTAGCATTACCTTTTGCTTTTAGAGTTAAAAGTAAAATGGATAAATGGATAAATAATCCGTTAGAAACTCAAAAACGTGTTTTTCAGGAATTGATTAGTACTGCAACTGCAACTACGTTTGGGAAAGACCATGATTTTGTGAGTATTAACTCCCATAGTGATTTTGTAAAACAAGTTCCGGTAAGGGATTATGAAGGGTTGCGATTTTATATTGACAAGGTGGTAGCTGGAGAAGAGAATATTCTTTGGCCAAATAAACCCGTGTATTTTGCAAAAACCTCAGGGACAACTTCAGGAGCAAAGTATATTCCCATTACCAAGGAATCCATGCCAACACATACTACAAATGCAAGAAATGCAATTATGTGTTATATCGCGGAAACGAAAAACACCCATTTTGTAAATGGTAAAATGATCTTCTTGCAAGGGAGTCCTATTTTAACAGAACAAAATGGAGTAAAACTAGGAAGGTTGTCAGGAATTGTAGCGCATTATGTGCCTAGATATTTACTTAAAAACAGACTGCCGAGTTGGGAAACAAATTGCATTGATGATTGGGAAACTAAAGTAAATGCAATTATTGAAGAGACAGTAAATCAAGACATGTCTATTATTTCTGGTATCCCTTCATGGGTACAGATGTATTTCGAAAAATTAGTAGAAAAAACAGGTAAACCGGTTGGAGAATTATTTAAGAATTTCAATTTGTTTATTTACGGAGGAGTAAACTATGAGCCGTATCGTAACACCTTTGAAAGTTTAATAGGTAGAAAAGTAGATAGTATTGAGTTGTATCCTGCTTCGGAAGGTTTTTTTGCCTTTCAAGACTCTCAAAAAGAAAAAGGGATGTTGTTGCAACTGAATTCGGGAATTTTTTATGAATTTATAAAAGCAACCGATTTTTCTAGTGATAACCCAAAACGAATTACTTTAAAAGATGTTAAAGTAGGGGTTAACTATGTAATGATTATATCTACTACTGCAGGACTGTGGGCGTATAATGTTGGTGACACTATTCAGTTTACATCAACGAAGCCTTATAGAATTATAGTTTCGGGAAGGATAAAACACTTTATTTCTGCTTTTGGGGAACACGTAATTGGGAAAGAAGTAGAGCAAGCACTACATGAAGCCGTTTCTGGAACGGATATTCGTGTAAATGAATTTACGGTAGCGCCTCAAATTACTCCAGAAAAAGGATTACCATATCATGAGTGGTTTATTGAATTTGAAAATGAACCAGAAGACATGAAGGACTTTTCTTTAGCAATGGATCAAGCTTTGCAAAATCAAAATGCATATTATTTTGATTTGATAAAAGGAAAGGTGTTGCGACCATTAGTCGTTACAAAAATTACTAAAAACGGATTTCAAAACTATATGAAGTCTATCGGGAAATTAGGAGGGCAAAATAAATTACCAAGACTTTCTGATAATAGAGGTATAGCAGATAAATTATCTAAATTCTGCATTTAGCGTTGGAAACGTCTATATTTGCCTACAGTTATCCCATATGAGTAGCACAAATAAAGAAATAGTAAGAACAAGAGCGCAAGAGAGTTCAAATGCCATAGAGCGTTTGTACGTAACAATGCGTCATTTGTTCAATCGTGGTTTTTATAAGCCTATGGGGATTTCTGGGGAAACATTGCGCGAAGCATTGTTGCTTTTACGACCAGAAATTTACGGTTCAATAGCTGATGAAAAAGTAGAACTTAACGGACTTAAATACGTTATTGATAGGCTTCCAGTAGGAATTGAAGAATGTAAATTCATTAATTTAACTTCAGATGAAGGATATTCTAAATCACATTTTGAAGTGATTATTCCTTCGAAAAGAAGGAGGAATTGCTATAGGATTGATGCAGAGCAAATGAATATTGAAATTACCAGAGGTCGTTCTGAAATTTATGATATTCTTACACACCTTACATTTTTGTTTTTAGAGTCGCATAAAATAATGAAGCGTGTAATCATTGGAGACAATGGAGAGCTTAAAAGAGACTGGTTAAAGCTTGAAAAAGCAGTTAGTTCAACAAAAAAACTAACGGTTAAAGAAAAAGAGATAGCGCTTACGCATACTGCAAACATATTAGGAAGGACGTTTGCGGAAGTGTCTAATGTTTATGATGATTATGCTGATGAAAAAAATCCTGATCGCTTTTTAAGTATTATTTATTGGCTAGGAAAGTTAGCAATTGAAGAAGAGATGGGTGAAAAGAAACGAGTCGTGACTTTTACTCCAGTTTTAAGAGAACGCTTAGGGCATCATATCCATGGAGAAATATGGGCTAATAATATTAAAGAAGCGTTAATTAAAGAAGGTTTATTGGATAGACCTATTCATGTTATTAGTGCTAATATGCACAGTGTAATGAATACCTTATTTGTGCCAATAGCCTTAAAAACAGAGCTAAAAAGTAAATCGAACTTTGAAATATACGAAACCCTGAGTGAGGATAAAAATAGCGCCTTACGCAATAAAGTTTCAAAAAAAGCGTTGGGTAACGGGATGATTTATTTAAAAGATGAGTCCGGAACAAATATCAATGTGCAAATTTTTGACATTTCTAAAATTGATAAGTCAAAAAATGAAGTTATTGTTGTTATGGATTATGCTTTTGGAGAGCAAGCTTATGAAACAATAGACGAGTTGTTTAGGCCTTATCAACAAAATGGATCATTGACTCATTTAGATGTCAAATCGGTGTCAATTATGGGTAAAGCAGGTATCTTAGAAGGAGGGAAAGGCGACGTGATGATTCCGTCAGCTCATATTTTTGAAGGTACTGCAGATAATTATCCTTTTGAGAATGAATTAACAGCAAAAGACTTTGCTCAGGATGATGTCAATGTTGTTGAAGGAGCAATGATTACCGTTTTAGGAACATCATTACAAAATAAAGATATTTTAAAATTCTTTAATGAGTCAACATGGAATGTTATTGGCTTGGAAATGGAAGGAGCGCATTATCAAAAAGCAATTCAATCAGCTTCAAAAGTAAGAGGGAGTATTGCTAAAGATGTAAAAGTACGTTACGCATACTACGCTTCGGATAACCCATTAGAAACAGGAAGTACATTGGCATCTGGAGGTTTGGGGACAACAGGTGTAAAGCCAACATATATTATTACACAAAATATATTAAAGCAAATATTAAATAAATAAAGGAAATAAAAGAAGAATATGAATGATAAAAACAATTCTGAAGAAATAGATTTATTACAGTTATTTGGTTTTTTTGAAAATAAGGTAAAAGCGTTTTTTAGACTGATTTTTAGCGGGTTGGCATCGGTATTTGGTGTATTGATATCATTCCTTCAAGTGTTACAGCAAAATTTTATTAAAGTTGCAATTACCGTTATTGTGGCTTTTGGAATTGGTTATGCTTATGACGGGTATAAGCCAAAAGTATATGCTTCAAAAATGATTGTAAAACCACTATTTGATAGTAAATATCAATTGGTCACTAATATCAGGTATTATAATGAGTTAGTAGGAAATAGAGAGCTTGATAAGTTATCAGGTATTTTTGATTTAACAGAAGAAGAAGCAAAAAGTCTTAAAGGATTTGATATTAAAGATGGGCCAGAAAGTGAAAAAGAAAAAACGAGACTATTCAATTCATTTATGAAATCATTAGATTCTACTGCAGCAGCAACTGTTACTTATGAAGGGTTTGTTGAGAATATAAATATTTATGACGCTAGGTTATATGAAATTGAAGTAAAGTCATCTATTAACAATGTGTTTGGGAAGCTGTCTATAGGTTTTAAAAACACATTTACCTCCGATGATTACTCAAAAGAGAATAAGCTAAAAAAGGAAACGTTGTTTAGATTAAAAAAAGCCTCTATTGAAAAGTCATTAAAGGATATAGATTCTTTGAAAAATGTTTACATCGCAGAGCTGTCTAAAGATAAAACTCAAACAGTAGAGTTGTTAGGATCTTCGGCTTTAAAGTTGTCTGACGAAAATGAAAAAACAAAAGAATTTGAAATGTTACAATTGCAAATAGCAGAACAACAAAAATTAACAATTCTTGAAGAAGAAGCTATTAAAGAGAATCAGCTGTTTGAGGTGGTTTCAGATTTTCAGTTAATTGGTTCAGTGAGCGGAGGTGTTTTTAATAAAATGAAATTTATGTTCCCTATTGCTGCTTTCATCTTAGTACTGTTAGGGTTGTTTGGTATGAAGTTTAATCGATTTGTTGCAAATTATAATAAGAAATAACTAATGAAGAATATATTAATTACTGGAGGAGCAGGTTTTATAGGTTCAAATTTTATTGAACATATATTAAATGATGAAGGTGTAGTTGTTTATAATTTAGACAAACTTACCTATGCAGGAAATTTAAAAAACTTGGAAAGTGTAGCAAATCATGAAAGATATCATTTCATTCAAGGGGATATTTGTGATAGAGCTTTACTAGAAGTGTTATTTGAAAAACATCAAATTACGGATGTGATTCACTTTGCTGCAGAATCACATGTAGATAATTCAATTAAAAATCCAGGGGCATTTATTGAAACGAATATTGTTGGAAGTTTTAATTTATTAGATGTTGCTTATAAAACATGGATGGATGCGCCTAACAAGGTAAAATCGGAACATATAAATTCTAGATTTTTGCATGTGTCTACTGATGAAGTATATGGTACCTTAGGAAAGGAAGGTTTATTTATGGAATCGACACCATATGCTCCTAATAGTCCGTATAGTGCTTCAAAAGCATCATCTGATTTTATTGTACGTAGTTATTTCCATACTTACGGAATGAACGTAGTTACAACTAACTGTTCTAATAATTATGGGCCAAATCAGCATGATGAAAAACTAATACCAACTATTATTAGAAAATGTTTATCTGAAGAGAATATTCCAATATATGGTGATGGATTGAATATACGTGATTGGCTATATGTTTTAGATCATTGTAAAGGAATTGAAATTGCTTTTAATAAAGGAGTTTCTGGTGAAACATATAATATTGGAGGTAGAAATGAGCGTACAAATATGTATATAGTAGATACTATTTGTGCTATATTAGATGAGAAAGTACCTAGGAAAAATGATAGTTCGTATAAAGAGTTAAAGAGTTTTGTAGAGGATAGAGCTGGACATGATTTTAGATACGCAATTGATGCTACCAAAATCGAAAATGAATTGGGGTGGAAAGCGGATGAAAATTTTGAGTCTGGAATATTAAAAACCATAACTTGGTACGTTAATAAATATAAAAAATAAAAGCATGAAAGGGATTATTTTAGCAGGAGGATCAGGAACAAGATTACACCCACTTACTCTTTCGGTAAGTAAGCAGTTAATGCCAATTTTTGACAAACCGATGATTTATTATCCATTGTCAACGTTAATAAATTCGGGTATTAGAGAAATCTTGATTATATCAACACCACAGGATTTACCATTGTTTGAAAAATTATTAGGGGATGGAAAAAAATTAGGATGTCGTTTTGAATATGCTGTTCAGGAACATCCAAATGGTTTAGCTGAGGCATTTATTATTGGTGCTGATTTTATTGGGAAGGAAAAGGTTGCATTAGTACTAGGAGATAATATTTTTTACGGTACAGGATTAGGAGATTTACTGAGGGAGAATAATAATCCAGATGGAGGAATTGTATATGCATACCATGTACATGACCCAGAAAGATATGGTGTAGTTGATTTTGATCCTGATGGCAAAGTACTTTCTATAGAAGAAAAACCAGAAACCCCAAAATCTAATTTTGCGGTGCCAGGGATTTATTTTTATGACAATGATGTGGTAGAAATAGCTAAAAACATCAAACCCAGTCACAGAGGAGAACTTGAAATAACCGATGTGAATAAGGAATATTTAAGACAGGGAAGACTAAAAGTGAGTATACTTGACAAAGGAACAGCTTGGTTAGATACTGGTACTTTTACTTCTTTGATGCAGGCATCTCAATTCGTTCAGGTAATAGAAGAACGTCAAGGGTTGAAAATAGGAGCAATTGAAGAAGCTGCATACAGACAAGGTTTTATATCTAAAGATGAATTAAGAGTTTTAGCAACTCCCTTGTTAAAAAGTGGTTATGGAAAACATTTAATCAGTATTATTGAAGATTAATGAACGTTATTGAAACTAAACTTAAAGGATGTTTTGTTATTGAACCAAGAGTGTTTAATGACGACAGAGGGTATTTTTTTGAAAGCTATAACAAAGAAAAGTTTGAAGAATTAACGGGCTCAAAAGTAGATTTTGTTCAGGATAATGAGTCTTTTTCAACAAAAGGCGTATTGCGTGGGTTGCATTTTCAAAAAGGAGAGCATGCCCAAGCAAAATTGGTTAGAGTAACTCATGGTGAAGTGTTAGATGTAGCAGTTGATATCAGACCAGAATCAGAAACGTTTTTACAAGTTGAAGCAGTTCGTTTATCAGCAGAAAATAAGAAACAACTATTTGTGCCAAGAGGGTTTGCGCATGGATTTATAGTTTTAAGTGATACTGTAGTGTTTAATTACAAGTGTGATAATTTTTATAATAAAGCTTCTGAAGGAGGGATAATTTATAATGACGATACGTTAAATATAGATTGGATTTTAAATCCAAGTGAGTTTTTAGTTTCTGAAAAGGATATAATACTCCCAACGATTAAAGACTTATTTTAATATGACAACTATTTTAGTAACAGGAGCGAGTGGCCAATTAGGACAGTGTTTACAAGCACTTTCTTTAAGTGAGCCAGCTATTAAATTTACTTTTGCCAATTCTAAAGAGTTGGATATCACAAAAAAGGAATCTGTTACTTCTTTTTTTAAGAAAACTAATTTCGATTTTTGTGTGAATTGTGCAGCATATACTGCTGTGGACAAAGCAGAGTCAGATGAAGATAGCGCTCAGAAGGTAAATGTATTAGGATCAAAGTATTTAGCAGAAGCTTGTTTGAATACTAGTGCAAAGTTAATACATATTTCAACGGACTTTGTGTTTGATGGTATGTCAAATGTCCCGTACACTGAAGAGTGTGAAACAAACCCTCTTTCGGTTTATGGAAAAACAAAGTTGGAAGGAGAAATTGCTATTACATCAGTATTAAAAGAATATTTTATACTTAGGACGTCATGGTTGTATTCCGAATATGGAAACAATTTTATGAAAACAATGCTCCGTTTAAGTACGGAACGTAGTGAGTTAGGTATTATTTCTGACCAAATTGGAAGTCCAACTTACGCTAAGGATTTAGCTAGGGTTGTAGTACATATAATTAAAAGTAATAGTAATGAGTTTGGGGTATATCATTACAGTAATGAAGGAGTAGCTAGTTGGTATGATTTTGCTAAAGCAATTTTTGATATAACAAATACAAAAATTGTAACAAATGCAATTCCAACATCTGCATATCCAACACCAGCAACAAGACCGCGTTTTAGTGTGATGGATAAAACAAAATTGAAAAGGAACTTAGAAATAGAAATTCCTTACTGGAGGGATAGTTTGAAAGAAGCGATTTCGTTAATTAAATAAATTAATTGTTTGCTGTCCTAAGCAGGGAGAGCAGCAGTAATGTTATTGTGTAACAGTTATTAAAACAACACAACAGGGGTAAGTGTTAAAAAAAACTAACGTTTGAAAAGATTTTACGTTACTGTAGAATAATATATAAATATTAGATTTTTGTGGTATAAATAAATAAAGTGTATTGGGGTTATTACTTTACATTTGCCTCGAAAGGATTAAAGGAAAAGACTTAAATGAATTTACAAGATAAAAAAATTGCTATTATAGGCTTAGGTTATGTAGGTTTACCATTAGCTGTTGAATTTGCTAAAAAGTATTCTGTAATTGGATTTGATATTAATCAATCTAGAGTAAACGAGTTAAATAATGGACATGATAGTACCTTAGAAGTGTCTGATGAAAATTTAAAATCAGTTCTTAATTTGTCTACACAAGAAGGGTTGCTTTTAAGTTGTAATACAACAGATTTAAATGATTGTACAATTTTTATTGTCACAGTACCTACTCCAGTTGATAAAAATAATAGGCCTATATTAACACCATTAATTAAGGCATCTGAAACTATAGGTAGAGTATTGAAAAAAGGAGATGTCGTTATTTATGAATCTACAGTTTATCCTGGGGTTACTGAAGATGATTGTGTTCCAGTTTTAGAACGAATAAGTGGCTTGCAATTTAATAAAGATTTTTATGCAGGTTACTCTCCTGAACGAATTAATCCAGGTGATAAAAAGCATACGGTAACAAAAATTAAAAAAGTTACTTCAGGTTCTACAACAGAGATTGGGCAACTGGTTAACGATTTGTATGGATCAATTATTACTGCGGGAACACACTTAGCACCAACGATTAAGGTGGCAGAAGCAGCAAAAGTTATAGAAAATGCACAAAGAGATATTAATATTGCTTTTGTAAATGAACTGGCTAAAATTTTCAATAAACTAGACATTGATACACATGCGGTATTAGATGCTGCTGCAACAAAGTGGAATTTTTTACCATTTAAACCAGGTTTAGTAGGCGGACACTGTATTGGTGTTGACCCATATTATTTAGCACAAAAAGCACAAGAAGTAGGGTATCATCCAGAAATTATTTTAGCCGGGAGACGATTAAATGATAGTATGGGGGAATATGTGGCTACCGAGGTGTTAAAACTAATGGTTCAAAGTGAAATACCCGTAAAAGGAGCTAAAGTCTTAATGCTTGGTATCACATTTAAAGAAAACTGTCCAGATATTAGAAATACGAAAGCTATAGATGTGTACCGTAATTTAGAATCTTTTCATATGGATGTTGATGTCTATGATCCATGGGCATCATCAAGCGAAGTGAAACATGAATATGGAATAGAAACTATTTCATCTATAGAAAATAAGAAGTACGATGCAATCATACACACGGTTGCGCACAATGAATTTTTAGCATTAAAATTAGGAGACTTTAAAAAAAACGAAGCTGTTGTTTACGATGTTAAAGGAAGTTTAAATAGTAAAGAAGTTAATAAAAGATTATAATGTATCAAACGGCATATCATACCAAGGATTTATCAAAATCAACTTTTTTAGTAACTGGAGGGGCAGGATTTATTGGCTCAAACCTAGTTGAATACCTTTTAAAATATAATGTTGAAAAAGTTACTATACTGGATAATTTTGCTACGGGACATAGAAAGAACATTGAGGAATTTATACAAGATGAACGATGCGAATTGATTGAAGGAGATATACGTGATTTGGACACGTGTAAAAAAGCGATGATTGGTGTAGATTATGTATTGCATCAAGCGGCGCTAGGCTCAGTTCCTAGATCTATTAATGATCCTATTACTTCTAGTGAAGTGAATATTTCAGGGCATTTAAATATGCTAGTGGCTGCAAAGGAATCGGATACCGTTAAACGTATGGTATATGCTGCAAGTTCATCAACGTACGGTGATCATCCAGGCTTACCAAAAGTAGAAGATCATATAGGGAAACCATTATCGCCTTATGCGGTTACAAAATACGTAAACGAGCTTTATGCTGATGTGTTTTATAAAACGTATGGACTAGAAACAGCGGGTTTACGTTATTTTAATGTGTTTGGCCCAAAACAGGATCCTAATGGAGCTTATGCCGCAGTGATACCAAAGTTTATTGGACAGTTTTTAAACAACCAAGACTTGATTATTAATGGGGACGGGAAACATTCAAGAGACTTTACTTTTATAGAAAATGTAGTGCAAGCTAATATTAAAGCCGTGTTGTCAGATAATAAAGATTCTGCTAATCAAGTGTACAATGTTGCTTTTGGTGAAAACACAAATTTAAATGAATTGGTAGAAGCTATTGCAAAGGGGCTAAATGATTTAGGGATTAATGCTAGTGCTTCAAAAGTTATAAACGGCTCAGAACGTGCGGGAGATGTGAAACATTCTTTAGCAGATATCTCCAAAGCAGAAAAAATAATTGGGTATAAGCCGTTATTTTCTTTTTCAGAAGGAATAAAACAAACCATAGCTTGGTATTGTAATGAAGATAAATAAAACATTAGAATGTATTAAAATAATCAAGAGTCTCCCTTTTTTCTTTTTATGCGTTTTGATTGCTTATCCAATTTTGCCGTATGCGATGCAATCAATAACGATAGGGTTATTATTTGCATCAAGTTTATTTAATTATTGGAATGAAATAAAGAAAAATATTTTAAAGAGAGGGGTGGCCCCTTTTTTATTTATAACCGGCTGGTTTCTATTGGTTATTATAACATTGTTATATTCTTCAAACTTTGAAATTGGTATAAAAAGAGTGTTAAGGGGTATTAATCTAATAATTATTCCAATATTATTTATATATATATTACCCTCATATTCATTAAAAAAAAGGAATATTTTATATAATATTTTTATTTACACTCATGTCTTTTTGATTTTTTTTTTATTATTTAAATCTTTTGAAGGCATAGATAAATTAGGGTTTTTAGATGAAAACAATGCCAGAGTTAAAAATATTTCTAGTAAAAGTTATTTAGAATTAGTAAAAGTTTTTTTTAGTATGCCTTTTGCTTATTCTAGGTACTACATCAATGAAAATGAAATAACAACTTTTTTTATTCACAAAGCTTATTTAAGTATAGGATTGGTGTGGTCTGTTTTTTTAATGATTGATAGATTGTTATTTCAGCCGTTAAAAGTAGCTAAAGGAGTATTGTTTTCTTTTTTAATATTAATATTTATTATCGCCATAGTCTACTTTACATCAATCCCTAATATAATTGCATTATGTATTCTTTTACCCTTATTTGTTTTTTTTAAAATAAAAAGCTTTCGAAAAAGAGTAGTGTATATATTTGTGTCCGTAATATCTATAATTGCATTATTTCAAGTAGACGTAATTAAAGACCGTATATTTGAGGATGTAAGACTAAAAAAAGATATTGCAGAAGTTAAGGGTTTATTACAAACATTATTTGATAATAAACCTTATGAAAATGCTAATATAAGGTTAGATGTATGGAAGTGTAGTTTTAAGCAAATAGGAAAAGATATTTGGTTTGGATATGGTATAGGAGATGAAGAAGAAATATTACTAGGTTGCTATAAAAGTATTAATTGTGAAGATTGTATTGAACAGCAATTAAACACTCATAATTATTACTCGTCACTTTTACTTATTGGAGGTATAGTGACATTAATGATGTTTTTAATAGCACTAGGATATATGCTCAAAATAGGAGTAGTTGCTAAAAATTATTTATTTCTAGTTATGATTTTATTAATTGGAATTAATTTATTGAGTGAAAATATGTTGGTTAGAATACATGGGATTTTATTTTATGTATTATTTTCTGGTATATTATTAAACCAATCATATAGTAAATTTGATTTTGTTGAAAAATAAACTTTTAAAAAACATAGGGTTATTGGTTGGAGGTACTGCAGTTGCCCAAGTTATTACTTTTATAGCAACAATATACTTAACACGTATTTACTCACCAGAAAGCTTTGGATTACTGTCCTTAGCAACATCATTAGTTAGTTTATTAGTGCCGTTATCAACGATGCGATATGATAAAGCTATAGTGTTAGCAGAAGATAAAAAAGAAACCAATTCGTTGTTCTTTTTGTCTAGTAGCATTAATGCCTTGTTTTTTGTTTTATTGTTAGTAATAGGAATTATTATATGGTCTTGTGACTTAATTAATGAAGAGCATAGTCTCCTTGTTTTTTTAGTTCCTGTAGGGGTTTTTTTATTTGGGTTTTCAAATATATTTCAAATGTTTTATGAAAAACAATCTAAATTTAAAGTCACTTCTTCAGTGGCCTTAATTGATGCTTCAACAAAAGCAGGGTTACAGTATATGTTATTTTCATTTTTCCCTAAAATTGGAATGGTCATTGGATATATAGGAGCTTTGATTGCAAATTTATTCTATTACATTGTGAATGCTAAGTCATTATTTGGAATAAAATGGTTAGGAATTGGAAAAGAAGACTTGAAAAGTACAGCAAAAAAGTACAACAAGTTTCCTAAATACTTTACATGGAGCAATATTATAGATTCAGCTTCACAAAATGTATGTGCCCTAACTTTTCCTTTTTTATTTTCGCTACAAATATTGGGTAATTTTAGTATAGCCTATAAAATAGTTAGGTTGCCAGCATTAATAATAGCTATGGCAACCAGAAGAACTTACTATCCGAAAGCATCAGAGCTGTACACTAAAAACCCCAAACAATTTATAAATTTATATAAAAAGTCATCTTTAGTATTAGTAGGGATTTCTATTCTGCCAGTATTAATTTTTGAAATGTATGCTGAGGAGTTATTCGAGTTGCTTTTTGATCCATCATGGATGTCTTCAGCACTTTATGCTAAAATTATTTTAGGATATGTGTTTGTTAATTTTTGTAATTCGTTGGCACATGAAAATATGATTATATTTGGTCTGCAAAAAAACTTTTTAATTATAGAGGTAGTATGGTTTTTATTGAGCTTGTCGTTAATATACGTAGCCTTTTTATATGACCAATCATTCTTAGCAGTTGTATTTTACGCTATAGGAGGAATTATAATGGAGTTTTTAGTATTTATAACACAGTTTAAAAAAGGAATTTATAATTCAACTAATAAGGCAAGCATTGAAAACGGATATAACTAACATACAATACTTATTAATATCTTTTATAGGGCTTGTCTTAACAGGAGTGTTTTGCGCGTTAGTTAATTTAGAAATAACGGTGTTTGCATCATTAATAACATTCTTATTTACATATAAAATATTAAAAAGATCCATAACCAAGGTTAATAGTATGACCTTTTTTTTCTTGCTATTTTATGTTTTGTATACCTACTCTCCAATTTTGACTGTTCTTTTTGATATTGATAATAGGCGATTGTTTACAGAGTCTTCCCCTGAGTCAGCCTGTATATATGTTTTTATTTCAACCTTGGGACTTATAGGTTTTTCATTACCTTACTTAATAAAGGCTCCTGAAACAAGAGTAGAAAAACACAGCATATCTATAAAAAAAAACCAATTTAGTTTATATTCTATATTTTTTGTTTTACTTGCTACTATAGGAGAAGTAATAAATATTTTTAGAGCTGGTGGCATAGGTATATTAGCCTCAGGAAAAGCTGTTTATCAAGCAAAAACTGGAGATTTATTAATAACACTCCCCTCTACTTTTTTTTTACAAGTTAGTTTTTTCTTTTTAGGATTAAGGCTATATATTAGTTATGAAGATAATATAATAAAGGCCTTTAGAAATAAACTGTTTGTTTTTATCGTACTGCTTTCTTTACCTCTTATAATAATTTATTTAAGTATTGGTTTCAGAAGCCCTTTACTTGGAATAATTATAGCCTTTATAATGGGACTTGGGTATTTTATCAGTGTAAAAAAAATAAAAAATAAAACAGTTATTTGGGTGTTTATTGGGTATTCTTTAATGGCTATACTTTTTGGTATTAGGGGGCAATTACGATTACTTTTTACTACAGGTAATTGGGAAACATTTAATGAATATGTCATTAAGCAAAAAACCTTTTTATATTATTATAACCCTGCTAATAATGAATTTGGAGCACCTTATGGTAATTACGTAAAATTCTATAATGATAAAGATAAAAAATTACTATATGGGAGTAGTTATCTTAGTGGTTTTTTAATTCCAATACCTCGTTTTTTATTGCCTTTTAAGAAGCCACAATCAATATCATATAAATTTAGAGATCGATATTTTAGTGAGTATAAAAAAACAAGTAGAATAGCTGGTTCAGGGTTTTCTTATGTAATGGAGGCTCAATGGAATTTTGGCATTTTTGGTTCCTTTTTCATTTATTTTTTGACAGGTTCTTTTTTTTGGTTTCTAGAATACTTAAGGAATAAAAATTTATTTATTTACATATTCCCCTTGTTTTATGCTACATTTTTACCTTTTACACAATCCATACACAGATCCTCTTTTGGTTATGTAGTATCTAATGTGATTATGTTGTTGTTTGGCATATTATTATTAGTTATTATTAGAAAATTAATTCCTTATAAAAAATAAGAGTATAAAATCAGAAATATAATATGTGCGGAATTTATATAACTAATATAGCTTTTTCTAAAAAGGAAGTACAAGATAAGCTAAAATCTATTCAATTTAGAGGGCCAGATAATACAGGTGTCGTAAAGGTTAATGAAATTACTTTAGGTCACTTAAGGCTTTCTATTCTTGATTTGGAGGAACGATCAAATCAGCCCTTTTCATTTGAAAATTTGCATATTACTTTTAATGGAGAAATATATAATTATTTAGATATAAAATCAGAATTAATAACCTTAGGTTGTAGCTTTAAAACAACAAGTGATACTGAAGTTTTGTTAATTGGTTATAAAATTTGGGGTAAAGAAATTTTACAGAAGCTAAATGGTATGTTTGCCTTTTCTATTTATGATTCTGAAACAAATACAATATTTTCCGCTAGAGATCGTCTAGGAGTAAAACCATTCTATTATTATTGGAAAGAAGGTTTCGTTGAAATCTGTAGTCAATTGAGACCCTTGATAAAGGGACGTAAAATTAACGAGGATGCTATATCAGCATATTTAGATTGTAGGTATGTGCCGAGTCCATTTTCTATTATTCAAGATGTATATAAGTTGCCACCCGGTAACTATATGGAAATTGATTTAGAAACTAAAAAAATGGAGATAGAAAGTTATTGGGATTTAAAAAAGGTTAAAGTTTGTAAGTTGTCTTATCAAGAGGCTAAAGAAGAATTACATGAGTTGCTAAGGGATTCTGTAAAAATTCGTTTGCAATCGGATGTTCCTATTGGCTCATTTTTATCTGGAGGAATAGATTCTGCATTAGTAACAAGTATAGCTAATGAAGTTTCTGATACTCAAATTAACACCTTTTCAATTGGTTTTGAAAACCCAAAATACGATGAAAGTAAAATAGCTAAAAAATTCTCTGAAATTATAAATACTAATCATACAGAAACGATTTGCAAAGCAAAAGATGTGTTGGCTTTAATACCTAAACTAGTAGAGGTTTATGATGAACCTTTTGCTGATAGTTCGGCATTACCTTCATTATTATTAAATTCTGTAACCAAGCAACATGTAACTGTTGCGTTGTCTGGTGATGGAGGTGACGAGAGTTTTTTAGGATACAATCATTTTGAATGGTTAAAAAAAGTGAATTTATTTTATAAAGTCCCTTTTTTTATAAGAAAAATCATAGCAAATACTTTTTTAACCAAACTTATACATAAAAAAACCGAGTCGGTTAAAACGATTCTGAATGCTAAAAGTATTAAAGATTTTATACCTTATATTTTTATTGGTTTTGATTCCTTACAGAAAAAGAGGGATATTACCTGGGTTAGTTCTTTTTCATCTTTTAGAAAGTTGTCTAATAACATGATGCAACAAGCAGCTGATTTAAACATTAAATTATGGTTGGAAAATGATAGCAATGTAAAGGTTGATAGAGCTAGTATGGCCTATTCTGTTGAGGTAAGAAGCCCTTTTCTAGATTATAGAATTATAGAATTCGCCAGAACTTTACCAGTAAATTATCGTTTTCATAAAGGGGTAAGGAAAAAACTTTTGAGAGATATTTTAAAAGAATATATTCCAGAAGAAGTATTCAATCAGCCTAAAAGTGGTTTTTCTATTCCTTTGAATGACTGGATTAGAGGAGAATTGAAGGAGGAATTTATAATGGTTTTAAACGATGATTTTTTGAATAGATTACCAAATTTCGATGTAGAAAAATTTAAAAATCAATTTCAATCGCATTTAGATGGGAAGATGGATTATGCAACAAACATTTGGAAAGTATATGTATTAGCTAGATGGTATAAAGAATTTAATTTTTAGTTATTTTGAAGTTAAAAAAAATACTTTTTATACTTCCATCTCTTAAGGCGGGTGGAGCGGAGCGTGTATTATCCTTTGTTGCTCAAAATATAGATAAAACTAAGTTCTTGGCTACATTATTGGTTTTGGGCTTTGAAAAGGATGCTGTTTATGAGGTGAAGAATGTTAATATTGTGTACTTAAACAAGAAAAGACTTCTTAATTCATTATGGGCAATTTTGAAATTTATTGTTAGAAGTAAGCCAAATATCGTGGTTAGTTCTATTATTCATGTAAATATATTTACGGGGATTTTAGCATTTTTTTTTAGGAAAATAAAATTTGTTGCACGTGAAGCTAGTGTTATAAGTAAAATGAATGAATATAGTAAAAACATTATACTGAATAATAATACCATTCTGAGTAGTGTTTATCAGAATTTTTCTAAGATAATTTGTCAATCTACAGATATGTATATCGACATCCATAATAATTATAAAATATCAAAAGAGAAGTTATGTGTTATTAATAATCCAATAACTAAGAAATATGAAGTTAAGTCCAATTGGAATAAAAGTGTAGAACTAGTAAACTTTATAACAGTGGGTCGTTTAAGCAAGGAGAAGGGACATTCACGAATATTGGAGAATTTGACAAGGATTGATTCGTATAATTATCATTATACAATTATTGGAGATGGTCCTTTAAAAGAGGAACTATTATTACTAGTGGATTCTTTAGGGTTGAATGATAAAGTGACTTTTATTTCATATACTTCTAATGTGTCATTAGAATTAACAAAAAAAGATGTGTTTCTTCAGGGTTCATATGTAGAAGGCTTTCCTAATGCAGTATTAGAGAGTTGTGTTGTAGGAACTCCTGTAATTGCTTTTGATGTAATTGGAGGAACTAGTGAAATTATTAAAAATGGTGTAAATGGTATTATGGTATCAAGTGAGAAGGAATTTTTAAATGCCCTAAAAAATATTTCTAAAATATTAGAAATGAATCCCAATGAAATAAGTACATATGTGAATGATAAATTCAATAGCAGTTATATTTTAAAGCAGTATGAGGAAATGTTTAATTCAATTATTTAATGAGAATTTTATTAGTATTACCTGATAATAGTTTAGGAGGAGCGGAACAATATTTAAAAATGATTGTAGAATATTATTCTAAAACCAACGCCTATATTAAATTAGTTTTTTTAAATGATAAGTTTCAAAATAGTTGGGTTCAATTGAAAGATTATGATAACATTGAGTATCAATTGTATAATTCAAATAATGGTACTATTAATGCTTTAAAATATGTAAAAGATGTAATTTTTTCAAAAGAAAAAGAATTCGATTACATTTTCACGTCTCACGTAAAAATCACTGGACTTTTAGGGATATTGGTTAAATTAGGATTGTTAAGGAAGAAATATTTTATAGCACGGGAATCAACAAGCGTATTTAAGCGATTTTCTGGTTCTAAACTAAGAACATATAAATTCCTGTATAAGTATGGATATTCTAAAGTTAACTTATTAATTTGCCAAACAGATTACATGAAAGATCAGTTGATGAAGGCTTATCCTAAATTAAATGATGTCACCAGGGTAATTCCGAATCCAATAGATTTAGAGAAAATTTTTTTGATAGAACAAGAAAAAATTGAGGAATTAGAAAAAGGTTTATTAGGTAATTATATCGTTTCAGCAGGTAGATTAATTCGTGAAAAAGGGTTTGATATTTTAATTGAGTCTTTTTCCTTATTAGTGAAAAACACCAATGAAGACTTAAATTTGGTGATATTAGGAGAAGGTGTAGAACGTGAAAAATTAGAATTAAAGATTAAAAAACTCGGTTTGGAAGGGCGGGTATTTTTAAAAGGACTTGTTCTTAATGTTTTTCCGTATTTTAAAAATGCTAAGTGCTGTGTTGTATCTTCTAGAATAGAAGGTTTCCCTAATGTATTATTACAGATGATGTCTCAAAACACTAATGTGGTGAGTACCGATTGTGCGGGTGGGATCGTTGAAATACCGCAAATTAAAGTTTGTAAAATTGAAGATGTGGATAATTTAAGTGAAGGGATTTATGAAACTATAAACAATGACTGTTCCATGAATAGATCAATTTTTGATGATTTTCTAAAGGATAGATCTATTGAAAATTTTATGTCAAACATTAATGCTAATTTAGTACAAGTTGAATTGGATGATAGAGGTTAAATGTTAATTTACGAAAAGCACCATTAAGATATTTTTCGGTTGAAATAAATGATAATATGAATAATGTACAAGGGAAATTTGTAATCTCATTAGACTATGAATTAATGTGGGGGGTTAGGGATAAAAGAACGATAAAGGATTATGGGGGAAATATTTCACAAGTTCCGGATGTTATTGATAGATTATTAAAAATATTTTCTGAATTTAATATTGGAGCTACATTCGCGACTGTAGGTTTTTTGCTTGCTAGAAGTAAGGGGGAAATTTTAAAATTTAATCCATTGTCCAAACCTAATTATGAATTAAAAAAATTGAGCCCATATATTGGATATATTGATGATATTGGTGTTGATAAATCTGATTTTTACCATTATGCAATTGACAGTTTAATTCAAATTCAAAAGGAAAAAAAGCATGAGATATGTACTCATACCTACTCTCATTATTATTGCTTAGAAAAAGGTCAAAATATAAAAACATTTGAGGATGATATAAGTAGCGCAGTAGCTATTGCCCAAAAAGAAGGAATAACCTTCAAGAGCATAATTTTCCCTAGAAATCAACACAATTCAGAATATAATAATGTATTATTAAAGAATGGAATAAGTATATTTAGAGGGAATGAGAAAACTTGGTTTTATAACCCTAAAAGTGGAGAAGAAGAGACTCTGATTAGGAGAATGATGAGGTTAATAGATGCTTATATAAATATTTCTGGTCATCATACTTTTTTACCAAGTACAGAAGATAAATTAGGTTTGATTAATGTTCCTTCAAGTAGGTTTTTAAGACCTTTTAATCCAAAATTATCCTTTCTAGAAGGACTAAGGTTAAGAAGAATAAAAAAAAGTATGACCTATGCTGCAAAAAAAGGATTAGTATATCATTTATGGTGGCATCCACATAATTTTGGCTCTTATCAAGAAGAAAATTTTGATTTTTTGAAAAAGATAATGAACCATTATAGGTATTTAAATAAAAAATACAATTTTACAAGTTGTACTATGGAAGATGTAGTAATAAATGAAAAGTAGTATGAAAATAATAATGCTTGCGAAGGATTCAATGTCTTCTAAAATAATGTATAATGCTATCAATGATGAATTTGGTGTTCAACAGGTGATTTTTGAATCTAATATTAGTAAGCTAACATTTTTAAAAAGAAGAATTAAAAGAATAGGTTTAATAAAGACTTTAGGACAAGTTGTTTTTCAATTCATTTTATCACCATTTTTACAAAAAACAAGCAGAAATAGAGTTAATCAAATTATTAGTGATAATGATTTAGATGTTAGTGATATTCCGTACAACAAAGTATTTAAAGTTAACTCTATAAATGAAGAGAAATCTATCGAGCGAATTAAAAATTTGAAACCAGATGTTATCATTGTTAATGGTACTAGAATAATTTCTTCAAAGGTTCTTAAATCAACAAAGGCTATCATTGTTAATGCTCATGCTGGAATAACCCCTAAATATAGAGGGGTACATGGTGGATACTGGGCTTTAGTTAATAAGGATGCTGAAAATTGTGGCGTTACAGTTCACTTAATTGATGAAGGAGTCGATACTGGAGGTATTCTTTATCAGGAGAAAATAACCATCACTGTTAAAGATAACTTTACAACTTACCCATTATTACAATTGAATAAAGGTATTCATTTAATGAAGAAAACATTATTAAACGTAAAAGAGGGAAAGTTAATACATAAAGTTAATACTTCAGAAAGTAAGTTATGGTATCATCCCACTGCTTGGGAATATTTATATTATAGATTAATTCTCAAAGTAAAATAAATGAGTTTACTGATTAATATAGCCATAATCTTAACCTTGTCTTTTCTCATTTATTGGAAAGTACGAATAAGGTTTTTAGAATTAAAAACTATTTTTTCTAAAAGTTACCTAATTTCATTAGTTATAATCCATTTTTCACTAGGTCTTTATAGTTGGTATTGGAGTTTCAATAATGGAGGAGATTCTTTCGCTTTCTATTGTAATGCAAAATTAGCTTATAATTGGTTTGAATTATTTGGAATGGGAAGTACTTTTATTAGTTTTTTAATCTTTCCATTGGTGAAAATTGGAGTCAGTTATTTTACTTTATTTATGTTGTTTTCGGTAATTAGTTTTTTCGGATTTTTAAATTACCTTAAGGATATATTACTGTATGATATTAAGAATAAACTAATGTTGTTTGCGTTATTATTGTTTCTATTGCCTTCTTTGCATTTTTGGACTGGTTTTTTAAGTAAAGATGTTTTGATGTTCTATTTAATGTCTTGTTTATTAATAATTTTTAGAGAGAGAAAATATTTTACCTTCAAATGCTTAATGATTTATTTATTAATAGGGGTTATTAGACCGCATATTTTTATTGTATTAGTTTTATCTTTTATAATTGTCCTTCTTTTAGAAAAAAAGATAAAACCCGTTATTTTAGCAGTTGCTTTATTAGCAGCAAGTTATCCATTAGTTGTAAAATTCATAAAAATCCCTAGTTACTCTATAGATGGGGTTTTAAGTAAGTTGAAGCAATTTAATGAATATGGTTTAGCTCGTGGAGATAGTCATATAGATTTATTCGACACAAGTTATTTAGAAAGGATATGGGCTTTGCTTTTCAGACCTTTTTTCATAGACGCTAATACAGTTGCACAGTGGGCAGTATCAATAGAAAATTTATTTTTTTTAGTATTTATACTTTTAATTTTGCATAGAGGAAATAAATTAATAAAAATATTCAATTTAACAATTGACGTTAAATTTGCACTTTTTTCAAGTTTTTTAATAATTATGTTGATAGGTGTTTATATTTATAATTTGGGTTTAGCTAGTAGAATGAGAGTAATGATAATCCCATATATACTATATACTGTTTTAAAAGTATTAGGGACTGATAAAGGGTTTGATAAATTAAGTAGTTCTTACAAAAGAGATGAATAAAAAGAAACTTTTAATTGTAGCAAATGTTGACTGGTTTTTTATTTCGCATCGCTTGTGTATAGCAAAAGAAGCTGTAAAAAAGGGTTGGGAAGTAAGTGTTTTAGCTGAAGATACGGGAAGATCAAATGAAATAACGAAGGAGGGAATTAATTTTATTGACATTCCTTTTTCCAGGTCAGGTACAAATCTAATTGAAGAGGTGAAAACGATATGGTCTTTTTATAAAATATACAAAAAAGTGAAACCAGATGTGGTTCATCATATTACTTTAAAACCAGTTATTTATGGTAGCGTAATATCTAAAATAATAAGTATTAAGGGAACTTTAAATGCTATTAGTGGCTTAGGGTATAATTTTACAGGAGATAGAAAAGGGGTAGTTCAAAAAATAATGATTAGTCTAATGAGGTATGGATTCAGGCAAAAGAACTTAGCAATTATATTTCAAAACAAAGATGATTATAACGAAATTAAAGAATTGGACATTCTTTCGACTGAAAATAAAATACACTTTATTAAAGGTTCTGGGGTGGATTTGCTTAAGTTTTGTCACACTCCATTAGTTAGGAAACGTAAAGTGGAAATTCTTCTTCCAACTAGAATGTTATGGGATAAAGGTGTTGCTGAGTTAAGGAAGGCAACAGAAGTATTACAAAAAAAATACAATGATAAAGTAACATTCGTTTTAAGTGGATTAGCGGATAATGATAACAAGGCGGGTGTACCAAAAGAATATTTACTTGATTGGGAGCAAAAAGATTATGTGAAATGGATAGGTTATCAAAAAGATATGGTCAAAATCTATCAAGATGCAGATATAGTTGTATTACCGTCCTATAGGGAAGGAATGCCAAAATCATTAATTGAAGCTTGTGCAATTGGAAGGCCAATAGTTACCACTAATGCAATAGGCTGTAGAGAGTGTGTTGATGAGGGTAAGAACGGATATAAAGTTCCAGTAAAGTCTACAGATGAATTAGTAAAAGCAATAGAAAAACTCATTTTGTCAGAAGAAAAAAGAATAAGTATGGGTAATTATTCAAGAGAAAAAGCTGAGAAAGAGTTTTCTCAAGAAATGGTTGTAGACAAGCATATTAACATATACTCTAATTTAAATGGCTAACAATAAAATTTTCATTTCTGGTATTACAGGTTTTGTAGGCTCTAATTTAAAACCTTACTTAGGTGGGGGAAAAGAAATAGTAGGAGTTTCAAGAAAAGCTTCTCCAGAAAAGAATATTATTACATATCAAAATCTTACTAAAAATTATTTAGACGAAGCTATAGCCTTTATTCATTTAGCAGGAAAAGCTCATGATTTAAAAAAAACAACAGAAAATAAAGAGTATTTCGATATAAATACAAATTTAACGATTAAGTTGTTTAATCAGTTTTTAGAAAGCGATTGTAAAGTATTTATTTTTATGAGTACTGTAAAGGCAGTTGCCGATAAAGTTACAGATGTGTTAACAGAGGAAACGATACCTAATCCAATAACTATTTATGGTAAATCTAAATTAAAAGCAGAGGAATATATTCGTTCTCATGAAATTCCAGACTCTAAAAGAGTTTATATTTTAAGACCTTGTATGATTCATGGGCCTAACAATAAAGGGAATTTAAATTTATTATATAAAATTATAAACAGTAAAATCCCTTTCCCATTAGGGAAGTTCAATAATAAAAGGTCTTTTTTATCAATAGATAATCTTTGTTTTATTATTGAAAAGTTAATTTCAAAGCAGCCTAATTCAGGGATTTATAATCTAGCGGATAACGAAACATTATCTATTAACGAATTAGTTACTCTTATTGGAGAAGTCATAAATAAACCAGCTAAAGTTTTAAATGTACCCAAAAATATAATTAAATTTGTCGCTAAAATTGGAAACAATATACCAATTCCTTTAAATAAAGAAAGACTAGAGAAACTTACAGAAACTTATTGTGTTTCTAATATTAAAATTAAAAAAGCTATTGATGGAAAATTACCATTAACAGCTTTTGAGGGGCTAAAAATGACAATCAATTCATTTAAAGAAAAATAAAGATGTTATATAGTATAGTTGTTTTTATAATATTATTTCTTTTAGAATTTGGTTACCTTAAAATAGCCGAAAAAAATGGAGTTATTGATAACCCTAATCATAGGAGTGCACATGTTAATCCAACTATAAGAGGAGGGGGGATTATTTTAATTCCAGCAATTTTAATTTTTCTATTGTTTTTCTCGACAGAAGTAAGTAATTACATTGGTTTTTGTTTAGCGGTATTATTATTGGCAATTATTAGTTTTATAGACGATTTAATAACGCTTTCATCAAAAGTTAGAATTACTTTTCATTTTATTGCTTTTACCATTATCTTTTTTACGCTTGGTTTTTTTCAAGAAATTTCATTGTATTCAATTTTAATAGTAATATTTACGTATGTGTTTTCTTTAGGGTTTTTAAACATCTATAATTTTATGGATGGTATTAATGGAATAACATTTTTAAATGCATTAGTTACTTATGTTACATTTTTTGTGATAAATGAATATGTATATTCATTTTCTAATTCAGATTTACTTATATTGTTAATTATGGCGGTATCAGTATTTGGTTTTTTTAATTTTAGGAAATCGCCAAAATGTTTCGCAGGGGATGTAGGTAGTATAACAATTGGTTTTACAATTATATACTTTATAATCAAGTTGTTTTTAGTTACAAATAACTATGCTGTATTTTTATTGTTGGGAGTATATCTTATGGATGGAGGCTGGACAATTGTTGAGAGAACAATAAGAAAAGAAAACATTTTTGAAGCGCATAGAAGGCATTTATATCAATTATATGCGAATGAAATAAAAGTACCACATCTTAAAATATCAACTATTTATTTTATGGTACAGCTATTATTGAATTGTATTGTGTTGTATTTATTAATACAACATGAAGATAGCCTTTTGAATGCTATAGCGCTATTTGTTATATTAACTTTTTTGTATTTTATAATTAAAAAGAAAGCGTACAAAAAGGTAAAAGATTTAAAAATAGGTTAAAAATGAAAACTAAAATATCATTATCAACTTCACATTTAAGCGGACATGAGATTAATTATATTAATAACGCTTTAAGTAATAATGAATTATCGTTTGGTGAGAATTTAAATGTTTTTCAAAGAAACTTAGAAAATTATTTAGGCGAAAATAAAAAAGTTGCTGCGTTATCTTCAGGTACGGCAGCTATTCATTTGGCATTAGTATTAGCTGGGGTTGGACTAGACGATGAGGTTTTATGTCAAAGCTTTACGTTCTCTGCCTCTGCGAACCCTATTACTTATCAAGGAGCAAAACCTGTTTTTATTGATAGTGAAATGGAAACTTGGAATATGTGTCCAGTTCATTTAGAAAATGCAATTAAAGATCGAATACTAAAAGGAACAAAACCAAAGGCTATTATTGTTGTACATTTATATGGAATGCCGGCAAAAATAGATGAAATCCAGGCTATTGCTAAAAAGTATGATGTTTGCTTAATAGAAGATGCAGCAGAAGCCTTAGGTTCCACTTATAAAGGACAAAAGTGTGGTACGTTTGGAGATTATGGTATTTTATCATTTAACGGAAACAAAATTATTACAACATCTGGTGGAGGGGCTTTAGTATGTAAAAATGAAGAAGATAAAAATAAAGCAATATTTTTAGCAACACAAGCTAGGGATAATGCACCTCATTACCAACACTCAGAAATTGGATACAATTATAGAATGAGTAATATAGTAGCTGGGATTGGTCGAGGACAAATGGAAGTGTTGGATAAACATGTTAGTTTGCGCCAAGAAATGCATGGTTTTTATACTAAAATATTTAAGAATGTAGCAGGAGTAACTGTTTTTAATGAGCCAAACGGATCCTATGTATCCAATCATTGGTTGAGTTGTATTTTGGTAGATGAAAAAATAGCAGGGTTCTCAAGGGAGGATATTAAGTTAAAATTAGCTGCTAATAATATAGAATCTAGGCCTTTATGGAAACCAATGCATCTGCAACCAGTATTTGCAACTAGTGATTTTTATGGGAATGGGTATTGTGAAAAATTATTCAATTCTGGCTTGTGTTTGCCTTCAGGTTCTAACTTAACTAATGCCGATAAAGAAAGAATAAAAAAGGCTTTGCATAATATTATATAGTTTTATTCGTTATTTTTGAAGGATTGACCCCAAATCAATGTATAAGAAAGTATGAGTTTTTTTAAAACAATACAATTTGCTGTAAATCAGGTTTTTGAATCTAGTAAAAAAACATTTGATTTTGAAAACATAGGATATTTACCCCGATGGTTAATTATCTTGTTCGATATTACCTTATGTGCTATAGCATTATTAATTACTTCGTATATCATTACGAATGTATTAAATAAACCAAATTCTTTTTTTGAATTTGGGGAAACAGAAGTTCTGATATTAGGAGTAAATACGCTATTCTTTTTATTTTTCAGAACCTACGCAGGTTTAATTAGGCATTCCTCTTTTATCGATGCTATAAAGTTTTTTTTGGCATCAGCAGGAACTTTTTTTTCATTATTAATTTTAAACTATGCTCTTGTTCTATTAAAAGGAGAGAAACTGATACCGATATCTAAGTTAGTAATCTATTTTAGTATTTCTTTTTCTTTTTTATTTTTATTTAGGGTTTTAGTAAAGCAAGTATTTGAATCGTATTTAAAGTATACAAGTACTACTGGAGTTACCAAAGCATTAATTTATGGGGCTAATACAAATGCTATTGCAATAGCCAACGCACTAAAATCTGAAATTCCTTCTCGATTTAAAATTATAGGGTTTGTTAATACAAACAAAGATGAAAGTAAGCAAATACTTGGGCTTCCTATTTATTCATTGCGTAAAAGCATTTCGGTATTGCTTAGAGCTTATAAAGCTGAAGCGCTAATATTAGCAGATAAAAATTTATCAAGAGAAGAGCGTGTTGTGTTAGTGGATGATTGTCTGGATAATAACTATAAAGTGTTTAGAGCACCTCTTGTCTCAGATTTAGCAGATGATAAAAACCTGACAAATCAAATTCAAAACATCCAAATTGAAGATTTACTTGAACGTAATCCAATAGTGTTGGATAATAAGTTAATCGCTAAAGAATTGTTTGAAAGGACAGTTTTAGTAACTGGAGGAGCAGGGTCAATTGGGAGTGAGATTATACGACAAATAGCGAACTATCAAACTAAAAAAATTATCATATTAGATCAGGCTGAAACACCATTGTATCAAATTGAGTCGGAGCTACGATCAAAATACCCTAATAAAGATTTCGAATGTGTGATTGCAGATGTCTCTAATTATGAAAAGTTAGAACATATATTTGATTATTACATGCCAGAAATAGTATATCACGCAGCGGCATACAAACATGTGCCATTGATGGAAAAAAATCCATCAGAAGCAATATTCACAAATGTTTTAGGAAGTAAGAATTTAGCAGATTTATCAATTAAATATAGTGTTGAAAAATTTGTAATGGTGTCAACTGATAAAGCTGTTAACCCGAGTAATGTAATGGGGGCGTCTAAAAGAATTGCAGAAATGTATGTTCAATCATTGTTTTATGAATATAAAAGCGATGATAGGAAAACAACAAATTTTATAACCACTCGATTTGGAAACGTATTGGGGTCAAGTGGGTCAGTAGTACCTCTTTTTAAAAAACAAATTCAAGAAGGGGGGCCATTGACGATTACTCATCCGGATATTATAAGGTATTTTATGACAATACCTGAAGCCTGTCAGTTAGTACTTGAAGCTGGAGCAATGGGTAAAGGCGGTGAGATTTATATTTTTGACATGGGTAAAGCTGTTAAAATAATTGATCTAGCAACAAAAATAATTAAGCTAGCAGGTTATGAGCCATATAAGGATATTGATATAAAAACAATTGGCTTACGTCCAGGAGAGAAACTGTATGAAGAGTTGCTAAGCGATACGTCAACATCACTACCTACATATCATGAAAAGATTATGATAGCTAAAGTAGCGATAGCTAATTATAAAGATTTGAATGAAAATTTAGCAATGTTAATTGATTATGCTAAGGAATTCAATAATGATAAATTAGTAAGTCAAATGAAAAAAATAGTCCCTGAATTTAAAAGTATGAATTCAACTTTTGAAAAATTGGATTAGAATTAGTAAGTTTCAAAAGAGTACACTTCACTAGAATATATTATATTTGAAATCCTTATAATTTAAGAGTTTTAAATATGAAAATAACAGTTGTAGGAACAGGATATGTAGGCCTAGTAACAGGAACTTGTTTAGCAGAAACAGGTAATGAAGTAGTTTGTGTTGATATTGATGCAGAAAAGGTTTCTATGATGCAACAAGGAAATGTGCCAATTTATGAGCCGCACTTGGATGTGTTATTTCAAAGAAACATTAAAGCCAACAGGTTAAAATTTACGACCTCACTTGAGGAAGGATTATCCTTTGGAGACATTGTATTTTTAGCATTGCCAACACCTGAAGATGAAGATGGATCAGCAGATTTATCATATATATTAGGGGTTTCAGAGCAGATAGGAAAGTTACTTGTAGATTATAAAGTTATAGTAGATAAAAGTACCGTTCCTGTAGGTACTGCAGAAAAAGTTACAGCAACAATAGCAAAAAATGCTAAAGTTGATTTTGATGTAGTCTCTAACCCAGAATTTTTAAGAGAAGGTTTTGCGGTTGATGATTTTTTAAAGCCTGAGCGTATAGTTATTGGTTCAAGTTCAGAAAGAGCAATTGAGTTGATGAAAAAGCTATACAATCCATTTGTAAGATCGGGAAATCCGATAATTATAATGGATGAAAAATCTGCTGAGTTGACTAAATATGCAGCAAATTCATTTTTAGCAACAAAGATTACCTTTATGAATGAAATCGCTAATTTTTGTGAAAAAGTTGGTGCTGATGTTGATAAGGTAAGGATTGGTATGGGAACGGATTCCAGAATCGGAAAACGATTTCTGTTTCCAGGGATTGGTTATGGAGGTTCATGTTTTCCAAAGGATGTTAAGGCACTACAAAAATCTGGAAAAGATAACGGTTACGATTTTGAAATATTAGATGCGGTTATTGAGGTGAATAATGTTCAAAAAACAATACTATTACCTAAAGTAGCCTCTTATTTTAATGGTGATTTAACAGGGAAAACCATAGCAATATGGGGATTAGCCTTTAAACCAGAAACGGATGATATAAGGGAAGCTCCGGCTTTGTATATGATCGATGAGTTGTTGGGTAAAGGAGCAAATGTTGTTGCTTTTGACCCTGAGGCAATGCCTAATGTGAAGCGTAAGTACAACGGTGAGATTTCCTTTTCAGACAGTATGTATAATGTTTTAGAAAACGCTGATGCATTAATCATAAGTACAGAATGGAGTATTTTTAGAACTCCTGATTTTAATAAAGTAAAAGAACTATTGAACAACCCAGTAATTTTCGATGGAAGAAATCTATATGATGTAAATGATATGGAAAATGAAGGGATTAAATATGTATCAATAGGAAGAAAACAAGCAAACTAATGCAAAAAAAAATTTTAATAACAGGAGCAGCAGGATTTTTAGGATCTCATTTATGTGATAAATTTGTAAAAGAAGGATATCATGTAATAGCAATGGATAACTTAATCACAGGGGATTTAAAAAATATTGAACATCTTTTTAAATTAAAAAACTTTGAGTTTTGTCATCATGATATTACTAAGTTTATTCATGTCCCTGGGGAATTAGATTATATACTTCATTTTGCTTCTCCAGCAAGTCCTATAGATTATTTAAAAATACCTATTCAAACCTTAAAAGTAGGTTCGTTAGGAACACATAATTTATTAGGTTTAGCCAAAGAAAAGAATGCTAGGATGTTAATAGCGTCTACTTCTGAAATATATGGAGATCCTTTAGTGCATCCTCAGACAGAAGATTATTTTGGAAACGTAAATACTATTGGTCCAAGAGGTGTTTATGATGAAGCAAAACGATTCCAAGAATCAATTACAATGGCATACCATAGGTTTCATGGATTAGAGACTAGAATAGTAAGGATATTTAATACTTATGGCCCAAGAATGCGTTTAAATGACGGAAGAGTTATACCGGCATTTATTGGTCAAGCATTACGTGGAGAGGATTTAACCATTTTTGGTGATGGAATGCAAACAAGATCGTTCTGTTATGTTTCTGATCAAGTTGAAGGAATTTATAAATTACTATTAAGTGATTATAGCTTACCAGTAAACATTGGAAATCCTCATGAAATTACGATTAAAGATTTTGCAGATGAAATTATTCGTTTGACAGGTACAGAGCAAAAAGTGACCTATAGAGACTTGCCGCAAAATGATCCACTACAAAGACAACCAGACATTTCTTTAGCAAAAGAATTATTAGGTTGGGAGCCAAAGGTAAATCGTTCAGAAGGAATGAAATTAACCTTAGACTATTTTAAGAGTTTATCTGAAGAAGAGTTATTTCAAAAAGACCATAAAGATTTTAAGAAGCACATACTAAAATAAAAGTTACTTCGTTTTTATTGCTAACTAATAACCAATGCGATATATATATCGCATTGGTAATTTATAATACTGATGATATTTAAAAAGGGGAGATATTCAGGATTAATACGGCCGATATTATATATCGCTGATATCTCTATTTTAATATTGTTTGTCGCTTTTTTACATCCAGGAAGAGCTACTTCATTTTATTTTGGACCTTTTTTGGTTATCGGCTGGATGATAACGTCCTTTTTTACGGGTTATTACAATGTGTATCGTTTTACAAGTCCAATAAAAATAATAAGTATAGCAATAAGGCAATATGCATTGTACTCATTAGTCTATTTTTCATATTTCGGGTTTAGTCAAACGATATTGAGTATTACCAAAGTAATTTCTTTTTTAACTTTATTGTTTTCGGGTTTACTATTGGTTAAATTTTTAATGTATTGGGCATTGAAGAGGTATCGATTAAAAGGCGGGAATAGACGTAAAACAGTCATTTTAGGTAATAACCAAGCTACTAAAATATTAGAAACTTTTTTCCTTAAAAAAACTATTTATGGGTATAATTATTTGGGGTATTTTACCAATACTGCTAGTACTGAAAAACTTGGTGAATTTGATGATTTCTTTCAGTATATAAAAGAAAAAGATATAGATGACATTTACTGTTCTATAAGTGAATTTTCTGAAGAAGAAATTAAAAGATTGATTACCTATTCCAATACCAATTTCAAAACATTAAAGTTCATTCCAGATTCTAATCAAATGTTATCATCTGGGTTTGAGGTAGATTATTATGATTATTTTCCGGTGTTAACAATGAATGAATTGGCACTGAATAAAAATTCATACCGATTAATAAAAAGAGCTTTTGATATTGTGTTTTCTTTATTTGTTATTTTAGGTGTGTTATCATGGTTAATCCCATTACTTTATATTCTGACTAAAATTGAATCAAAAGAATCATTGTTTTACATTCGGGAACGAAACGGGTTAGATTATAAAAAGTTTAAGTGTTATAAGTTTAGAACACTTAAAGTTGGAAAATCGAATGAAAATCATGTTAGTATAAATGATAATCGCGTAACGAAATTAGGTGGGTTTTTACGTAAAACGAGTATTGATGAATTGCCTCAGTTTATTAATGTACTAAGAGGGGATATGTCAGTTGTAGGGCCTAGGCCACATATGCTAGCGTATAATAAAGCCTATTCAGGTCAGGTTGATAATGTACAATTAATGGCTAGACATCGTATTACCCCAGGAATTACTGGCTTAGCGCAAATAAGAGGGTTTAGAGGTGCAATTGAAAAAGATGCAGATATTATTGGTCGTGTAAAATTAGATTTATTTTATATCAAAAATTGGTCGGTATTATTAGATCTTAAAATCATCTTACAAACCCTGGTAAAACTTTTTAAAGGAGATGATAAGGCTTATTAAACGATGCTAGGGGTTTGTTTTTAATATTTTCTTACGCCATTAATAGCCCACATTACCATATAATAAATTGACTTCAGGAATGAGATGTTTTCTACTTTCCTATAAAAATACCATTGAGGCTTTAGTAATTTTTTTTTGTTTCTTGAGTGCGATTTTTTTCGAATTCGATAAATGGCAAGTGGTTGCTGTATCCCAATAGCATACTCTATTTTTTTAAGATATTTCAACCATAACCCCATATCCTGTCTATACATTATTTCTGGCATCAACTCTTTTCCTAGCTTATCAACATCAATAAAGGCAGTTAAGCAGCTAATAGAGTTAGTTTTTAATATATCAGTATAGTTTACCTTATCAGGTACAATAAAGTCCTGAAACACCTCTTCTAGTGTATTTTCATCACAACGCTTGTATGATGAAAACACAAAACCTTCAGAGTTTTTTATTTTTGATAAGGATATAGATAGAAACTCAGGAAACCATAGATCATCACTGTCTAAAAATGCTAAATAATTCCCTTTTGCATTTTTTATGGAATTATTTCTAGCAATTCCAGGTCCAGAATTGTTAATTTTAAAGAGTTTTATTCTATCA
>Ga0209291_1000190_pt1 | contig 60532 bp, 50 predicted proteins | sample GOMGulsemesocosm_FD_184633 | JGI IMG/M metagenome (GOLD analysis project Ga0209291, IMG submission 184633) | Methane-oxidizing microbial communities from mesocosms in the Gulf of Mexico - GOM9B Gulf of Mexico (SPAdes) (version 2) | ecosystem: Environmental > Aquatic > Marine > Cold seeps... | reverse complement strand
ATCGCCCTATTTTACTTCATGAAATTTATAAAAGACTTTAAAAATAAAGCCTTACACATTATTGATATATGCCGTTTTTTAAGTGAGGGTAACAAACTCTTCTGCACTGGTTGGGTGAATAGCGATCGTATTATCGAAGTCGGCTTTAGTTGCGCCCATTTTCATTGCAACTGAAAAGCCCTGTAAGAGCTCATCACTACCAAAGCCAATACTGTGAATACCCACGATTTTCTCTTCTTTGCCCACGCAAATAAGCTTCATGCGAGTTGGATCTCGATAATCTTCAGTAATCGCTTGGTAAAGAGCGGTAAACTGTGAATTATAGACTTTCACTTGAGCTTCACCGTATTCAGCAATTGCTTCTTTTTCTGATAAACCAACGGTACCAATTACGGGATGGCTAAAAACTACTGTGGCGATATTTGAATAATCTAAGTGTTCATAAGGCTTATTGTTAAATAAACGCTCACACAAACGGCGACCTGCAGCAACAGCAACAGGCGTTAATTGCGCGCGACCGGTATTGTCACCCACGGCATAAATACCTTCAACATTGGTATTTTGATACTTGTCGGTTGGGATAAAACCACGTTCATTAGTTTCAACGCCAGCCGCTTCAAGATTAATATTATCGGTTGCTGGCTCACGACCAATTGCCCAAATTAAAGAGTCTACCGGACCAACAGTTTTGCCATTTTCTAGGTGAACGGTTAATTGACCGTTTTCATCTTTTTCAATGCGTGTAGGAATACTCTGGCTATGGAGCGTCGGACCATGTTTTGCCATCTGCTCAACTAAGGTGTCGCTAAGCATGTCATCAAAAGCTCGTAATGGCTTTTCTTTACGTACTAATAAATGCGACTTAGTACCCAGCGCATGAAATACGCCTGCAAGCTCGACAGCAATATAACCTGCACCAACAACAGCAACACTTTTAGGCTGTTCTGTTAATGCAAAAAAACCATCTGAATCAATGCCGTATTCAGCACCTTCGATGTTTGGAATGCTCGGACGTCCGCCTGTTGCAATCACAATGTGGTCTGCGGTGATACGTTCGCCATTTACTTCAACGGTATTTTTATTGATAAATTTAGCGAAGCCATTAATAACTGTAACATCATTGCTAGCAAAACCCCGAGCATAAGCCGCATGAATTCGTTCAATATAAGCTTCTCGGTTTTGTACCAACTTTGACCAATCAAACCCCTGTAACGGCGCTTTAAAACCATAGTCTGCCGCGTAATGTAAAGCGTCAGCTATTTGCCCAGCATACCACATAGCTTTTTTAGGAACACAGCCTACGTTTACACAAGTTCCGCCAATATGTTTTGCTTCAATTACTGCCGCTTTTTTACCGTGTTTTGCCGCGCGGTTTGCTGATGCGATACCACCACTTCCTGCGCCAATAGCAAGAAAGTCAAAATGTTGGGTCATAGGTTATTCCTAGAAAATGAGGGTTACGTTAGATATAAGGTTAGAATAGCTATTATTCAAGCTAGCCCCTTACTCTGGTTTATTTGTTTGTATTTCAATAGTATCAGCTTGTAAATATTCCAATATTTTACAGCTTTCAACGGGTTTGCTGTATAAGAAACCTTGAATAAGATGACAGTGTTTATTGCCTAAAAATTTCAGCTGTGCTTTATTTTCTACTCCTTCAGCAATGCAAATCATTTTTAAGCTTGATGCTAACGCCAAGATAGCCTCAACAATGGCTTCATCAGCAGTATTTCGCCCAATACCAGAAATAAAACTACGATCAATTTTCAATATTTTCAGAGGGAGTTTCTTTAAATAAGAAAGCGATGAATAACCTGTACCAAAATCATCTAATGCCAAAACAACGCCTAATTTATCAAGTGCTTGCATAGTCGATATTGCTTTTTCAGGGTCTGAAATAAGCATACTTTCTGTCACTTCAAATTTTAAGGCTTCAGCGGGTAACTTATGAATATGAAGTATATTTTTCAAATAAGTAATTAAATCATCTTTCAAAAAGTGCTGCGCTGATAAGTTAATCGAAAGATACATATTAGGGCGAATTTCTCGCCAGGATTTCAACGCTATCACACCGCGCAAAATTGCATCTTCGGTCATCGATATAATCAAACCTAAATCTTCAGCAAGCGGAATAAAGTTATTTGGTGGTATTAAACCATCTTCACTTTGCCAACGTAATAGTAATTCTGCACCTATTGCTTTGCCTTGGTAAGAATCAACAATCGGCTGATAATGATTAATAAATTCATCATTCTCATGAGCAAGTTTAAGCGCAGATTCTGCGGCTAAACGTTGGCTGGCTTCAGCATTCATGCGTGGAGTAAAAAACTGAAAAATATTACGACCTAGTTGTTTTGAATGATACATAGCAACATCTGAATTTCTTAATAATTCATCGCTATCTTTTGCATCCTCGGGGTAAAGTGCAATACCTATGCTGGCACCTATGCTAACGATATTGCCATTTAATTCTACAGGTTCACCAACTGAAGATATAATTTTCTGAGCGATATTGCCTAATTGACTATTGCCACGAAAAGATTCAAGTAGCACAACGAATTCGTCGCCTCCGATACGTGCAATAGTATCATCAACTCGAAGTATGTTCGTAAGACGTTGCGAAATCTCTTGTAAGAGTAGGTCACCGCAATCATGCCCTAATGAGTCGTTCACTTGTTTAAAACGATCTAAATCGATAAAAAACAAAGCGATCGGCTGCGACATTCTTGCCGAATAATCCATGGCATGTTGAATGCGATCTAACAATAATGAACGATTAGGTAAGCCAGTTAAGTGATCATAATTCGCTAAATATATCAGTTCTTTTTCCGCATGCTTTTGGGCTGATATATCGGTAAAGATGCAAACATAATATATACTTCCAGTCGCTTCGTTAATGTTGGCATTTACGGTTAGAATTACATGAAATTCTTGACCCTCATTATTTTTTATTAACTCTTCGCCACGCCAATCTTCACCAGCTTTTAAATGAGCAAATAATTTAAGGTAAAAATTAAAGCGTTGTTCACTTAAACCAAACAAACCAGCGTCAAAAGCAAATTCTTCTTCTTGCCAGGAAAAAACTTTTCTGACAGATTCATTAGCAATAACCCGGCTAAAGTTGTCACTAATAATCACAACCCAATCTTTAGTTTTTTTAAAGGCTTCACCATAAAATTTGGCGCGCTCTGCATCAACGATTGATTGGGTAATATTGGTATAAGCACCGGTTATTCTGCTGGGTTTACCTTTTACGTCGGTAGCAACAATTTTCCCCAAATCTTTAAACCACAACCATTGACCATTTGCTTTTTTCATTCTGTAACTACATGAAAAGCTTCCGCTTAAGTCAGCTAATTCTAAAAATTTCAACCAACGTGAATGAAACATTTCTCGTTCATCGTTATGTATCAACGCCAAATGTTTTTCAAAACTATATGAATATTTATAATCGCTATAACCTAATTCGTCAGAGGCTCTTTTGGCGAACATTAGGTTATTGCTGCTTTGCCAGTCCCATACTTCACTATTACTGCCCGTTAATGCTAACTGCAAACGGTTTTCACGATATTTAACTTCTTCATGGGCTGCGAGTAATAAACGAGTATTTTGTCGACGCTTGGCATACCATAATATTAATAAGGTCAAAAAGGCTGCACTATAAATTAAGTAAGCTAATGGCGATGACCATGGTGCATAATCAACAACAAAATTGATAATAAGACGTTCTGAATAATTTTTCGTTCCTGCATACTTCACCCTGACTTCTAAGCTGTGCTCACCTGAAGGTAAACTTGGGAAGGTGATATAGTTTTCAGTGGTAATTGGGTAAGCGACATTATCAACACCACTTAATTGGTATTCAAAAAGGATATGTCTTTTGGAATAGGTTAAAGGTGAAAAATTAACTCTAATTCCGACATCATCATGCTGTAAGTGAACGGTGTCACCACTGTTTAACTTTGAAGGTAAAGACAAATCTCGAGACAAAATATGAACATTGGTGGCATGTACAGTTAATGCGCTATCAGTATGCGAGTCTTTGAGTGTCAATGGATCAAAAATACTTAAGCCATTAATGGAGCCATAAGCAAACATGTTATTGTCAAGCGAATGATAAGCATCACTATTAAACTCTTTAGCTGATAAACCATCTTGAATGCCAAAATTACGAATATCTTGAGTTTGATGATCTATAGTGTAAATACCATTATGACTTGAAAACCAAATATCACCGGATTTATCAATTAATAATCCATAAACATTTTGATCAACAATAGAATTACTTTTGTTATAAATATATTTTTTGGTAAAGGTTGTTGCGTCTAAGCCAATTAAACCTTGTCCAGAAAGACCAAACCAAAAAACTCCCTGCTGATCGATAACCCAAGAGTCCACAAATGCCCAATCATTCTCTTTAATATTTGAATGTATATAAAGCAGCTTACTTTTTCGTGTGGCGATATCGAAATACCATAAGCTATTTTGAGTAAAAAATAGCATTTTTTCACTGTTAGGTAAAAACCCTAAAACATAACTTACCTTCGCTTCGCCTAAAGCTTCTGTGATTTCAGTTAAGGGATCTATTTCTCCGGTATCTAACAGAATTCGGTTGAAACCTTTATCGCTAATACTCCACAATGTATTATAACGGTCATAATATAAATAATACTGCTGTAGCGATAAAACATCTTTTATATTCTTATCATAAGGAATATCCATTAATTGCTTTTTTTCAATATCAAAAAGCTTCACACCTTTTAGAGTCGAAATCCAAAGCTGTTTTTGTTCATTTTCAAAGAGGCCTGTTACATTACTACTATGATAAATGCCTTTTGGGTTATCTAAAACCAAGTAATGTTCAACCGTTGCAGTTTCACTATTCAGTAAATTTATGCCGTTTGATGTGCCTACCCATAGTTGTTCGGGGTGATTTTTACGGCCGGTAATAGACCAAACCACATTATCTGATAAACTATTCTTTTGCTTCTTTTTATAATAAAAGTTATTTATATTCCCTTGCTTAGGATTCCATTTATAAATGCCATTTGCATTAGAGCCTAGCCAAAAAACGCCTTGCTGGTCTTTAATTAACGAAGCAACAATATTGCTACTGACATTATCAATAGCATCATTAAAGCCAAACAAAAATTCTGTTTTTTCATTCTCCATATTTATTACCGACAAGCCTAGATGACTACCTATATATAAATTTTTTCCATCGGGGAAAAAACGCCAGCTTGATATGGACTCGTCAATAACGTTATAGGGCAATAACGGATAGTCATCGGCTATATAGCTTTTGATATTATCGACAGCCAGGCTGTAAATACCAAAGTCTGTACCTAGATATAAGCGATTTTCTTTACTGATATGTAAATTGAATATTTTATTTGCGCCAGCATTGTCAAATTCAACAGAGGCCAGTGGTGAAGCAATAATGTTAGGTAATTTTTTCCACGACATAGTATTTACATTCAGAGCAAATAAACCGACCCGAGTCGCAATGTATAATATATCTTGGTGATAGAGAAGCTGATGAATACGATTAAAAGTGGGTAGTTCTGTACTTAAATCTAAAACACGAGCAATTTTTTGGCTATTTTTATCATAGAAAATAATGGTTTTATTACTGGCTATCCAGACGTTATCTTGATCATCTTCGACCATATCAATAAGATAGTATGCTTCATTGTCTGGGTCTGTCGCTAAAATTTTTTGATATTGATCTGTCTGTTTACTGTATGTATATATGCCCTTGCCTGCGACATTTAACCATAATAATTTATCTGTCGTTTGAATGATTTCGTAAACAGCATAACGATCAAAGTCATTATCTGGGCCCGCTAAGTTTCTGAAACTATAGCCATCGTATAAGTTAAGGCCATTTTCTGTGCCAATCCACATAAAGCCTTCACTATCTTGAAATATAGATGTAATCGTTCCTTGAGACAAACCATGCTCAACAGATAAATTTTCTAAATGCAGATTATTTACTTCAGCTTGAACTCTATTTGAAAAAAACACAGTTACCGCTATGCTGATCATCAATAAACTGACATTTACTAATCGAAACATATCACCTCAATAAAAATGATTTACGGAAAGAACTTTATTACTTCCAGTATAAGTTATTTGCTCACAAAATAAACGTTAAACACTTCGAATCCCCCAGATAACAACTTGTTTAATAATGAAATAACAATTATTTAACACGTTTAACGTTAACGATTTACTTGCATCTTTTTGGTAAAACTAGCTAGTTTGAAAACAAAAATCTGACCAGCCTTGAATATAGCTAATAAAGGTCCTACATCTACATTATCATTCATTAAAGAATACACCATTATGAGCAATCCATTATTAGTTGATTCAGCGTTACCGAAATTTTCCCAAATAAAACCTGAACACATAAAACCTGCCGTTGAACATGCCATAGCAGAATGTAAGGCTGTGATTGCGAAAGTACTGGAGGAAAAAACATTTACTTGGGCAAACTTGGTTAACCCCACTGACGAAAGTGATGATGCTCTTAGCAAGCTCTGGTCTCCGGTTTCTCATATGAATTCAGTAGTTAACAGTGATGAATTGCGTGAAGCTTATGAATCGTGTTTACCACTTTTATCTGAATACGGTACTTTTGTCGGTCAACATCAGGGTTTATACAATGCCTATCAACAACTTGCAGATAGCAAAGAATACAACCAATTAGATACCGCTCAAAAGAAAGTTATTAATAACGCATTACGTGATTTCAAATTATCAGGTATTGCCTTAAGTGATGAAGACAAAAAGCGCTATGGTGAAGTAGTTACTCGTTTATCCGAGCTCAGCTCTACGTTTAGCAATAACTTACTCGACGCTACACATGCTTACCACGTTAATATTAGCAATAAAGATGAACTAGCAGGTTTACCTGATAGCGCCATTGAAGCAGCTGCTTTATTAGCAAAAGAACATGAGAAACAAGGGTGGATATTTACTTTAGACATTCCAAGTTATTTGCCGGTGATGACGTATTGCGACAATGCTAAATTACGTGAACAACTTTACCGTGGTTTTGTTACACGTGCTTCAGATCAAGGCCCAAATGCTGGTAAATTCGATAACAGTGAAATAATGAATGAATTACTCACGTTACGTCACGAACTTGCTCAATTACTGGGTTTCAATAATTTTGCTGAAAAGTCTATCGCGACAAAAATGGCAACATCGACAGATGAAGTTTTAGACTTCTTAGAAAACCTTGCCGTGAAATCTAAAGCACAAGGCCAACAAGACTTAACAGAAGTGAAAGAATTCGCCGAATCAGAATACCAACAAAGTAACTTACAAGCGTGGGACTTGCCTTATTACAGCGAAAAATTAAAACAAAGTCGCTATGCTATTTCCGATGAAGAATGTCGTCCTTATTTCCCGGAAAGCAAAGTAGTATCAGGATTATTTGAAGTGGTTCATCGTTTATTTGGTTTAACCATCAATGAAAAGTCTAATATTGATTCTTGGCACAAAGATGTGAAGTTTTTTGAAGTGTTCGACCGCGACAACAACTTACGCGGCAGCTTTTATTTAGATCTATACGCTCGCGCTAAAAAACGTGGTGGTGCATGGATGGATGACTGTAAAGGTCGTCGTGAACTCGCCAATGGTGATATTCAATACCCTGTTGCTTACTTAACCTGTAACTTCAATAAACCAATTGGCGATAAACCTGCACTATTCACTCATGATGAAGTGGTAACCTTATTTCATGAATTTGGTCATGGTATTCATCATATGCTGACACAAATTAACGCCAGCGGTGTTTCCGGTATCGACGGGGTTCCATGGGATGCCGTTGAGTTACCTAGTCAATTTTTAGAAAACTGGTGCTGGCAGCCAGAAGCCTTAGCGTTTATTTCGGGCCACTATGAAACTGGCGAGCCTTTACCACAAGCCATGTTAGATAAAATGCTAGCAGCGAAAAATTATCAATCAGCGATGCAAATGTTACGTCAGTTAGAGTTCAGTATTTTTGATTTTAAAATGCATAGAGATTATCAGCCTGAAAACCCGAATGATAATTATATTCAAACAACGTTGAATCAAGTACGCGATGAATATTCAGTAGTGAAAGCTGCAGATTTTAATCGTTTTCAGCATAGCTTTGGTCACATTTTCGGTGGAGGTTATTCTGCTGGTTATTACAGCTATAAATGGGCAGAAGTATTATCTGCCGATGCTTTTAGTCGTTTTGAAGAAGAAGGTGTTTTTAACGAGCAAGTTGGTAATGACTTCCTGAAAAATATTTTAGAAAAAGGTGGGTCACAAGAGCCAAGCGAATTATTTAAAGCCTTTCGAGGTCGTGCACCTGAAATTGATGCATTACTTCGTCATTGTGGAATAACGGGCTAAGTAGCATAGTTAATTAACAACTTAGAATTTAGAGCGTATTTATAGAAAAGTTATTTCTTGAATACGCTCAATACTCGCCCAATCACTTGCTCTCTACTTACAGGGCCAAGCTGCTCAACAGCAATACTAGATAAATTTTCACCTTTGCACCAAATAAAACCATTACAATCAACCAAGGCTACTGTTTTTATAATCATGCCGTACTGGCGGTGCTGAACTAATATCGTTTGCTCTGGCTTGATGCGTAAGTGCCTCAACCAATGACATACTAATACGTAACTGTATTGAGGTATGCGCGGAAACATACTATGCCCGGTCACCTTCCATATTTTAAAGCCCAAAAAAGTCATGAATTTAGCATAGGGTAAACTAACGACTGCTCTGGGGGATAAGGGCATTGGGCAACAAACGTTTTTTGTCCCTTTGATAACCAGAAAATTTCAGCAAAGCGATTAACTTTTGTCAGTAAAGACAGTGTTATTTCTTTATCGACCCCCTGCTTAGCTCTAGACGTTTCCATCATTATATTATGTACTAGCCGATGTAATTCAGGATAGTTTTCAAGCTGAGGTTCCTTGATATAATCTCCCCAGATCACCGATATCTCTTCTTTAACCTTGCTGCCATGAAGCTCTTTTTGCGCAACTAATCGTAAAAATTGTGCTTGCTGCTCTAGATTAAGCGGCACTTTTTCTTGTAAGTCATTTAATAAATCCACCAATCTAATCATGGTTAATACAGCAATTTGGGCTGAAATAGGATCATAAATTTTACAAGGTATATCGCAATGTGCTGAGGCAGTGCCGAAATTTACTTTACTGTCTAACTTTTCAATCAATCGATAGAGCATGATATTTCCTTTATTTATCTATTTTATACAGTTGATTTAAAATTCGGCTATACAGAAAACTCAAACCAGCAAAGATAGGTGCTAACCATAATAAATGTACCAATGAAGCATACATTGATTGATGATCATGCCCATCATGCGCAAAAATATCGAAGCTAATAGTGAGTAGTAATAACGTTATGATAACGAGTAATATTTTCATTATTTTTTCCTTAGTTCATCGAGTTTAAGTATTAATGAATCGTCCCTTGATTCTCATCAAGTTGCGCTTTAAATTCTTGTAATGCTTGTTGGCAGTCTTTGCAAATTGCATATTTTTTTGAAAAGAGGAGCACTGGCATAAAGGTTAATTTAAGTGACTTTAACGCAATAAGTTGCATGTCATCACAATGTTCACCACTTTTACTCAGTGCTAGCATTCTACGATGTGGGATCAATAAGTACTCCAACGACACTTGAGGGTTACCTTGCTTTTCATATAACACAGCTAGATTATGACAAGAGCCTATCCATGCCATTAACAGCTCAATATTACTGATATCTGCTGCCCATAAAATGTCGAGATATGCGGCTGCTTCTTTATAAAAGTATTCAGCTTGTAGCCACTTTTCATTATCAAAACATTCATTGCCATCACTTAATAAACGTTGCCATTGCCTCATCGTTTTTCCTTTACTGTTTAAGTACGTTTTCAACTAAATTAGCAAATAATAGTTATTTCACTTGCCAATCAAACTTAATGATAATCATTCTTATTTAGATCTTCAAGTGATTATTAACCATACAACTAAATTATTTTTCAATACCAAATAATAAAATATTCAAATGAAACACAATAAGACCAACTTGCTTGCCAACTCTTTCTTTCACTGTGTTAATATTTTCCCTATGAAAGCAACGCAACTTAAATAGAATATTTATGTCTTTAGAAAAATTCGATTCTTTATACCAACGTGCCGCAGAACGCAAAGGTGGTACTGCAATACTCAACTTATTATTGGGTGAATCCCAAGATGATAAATTAGTCGCAGAGCTCAGTGACGACCGCATTTTGTCAGAATTTACCAAGAAGGTTTTTCAAAGTGGTTTTATTTGGCGCGTGGTTGAAAACAAATGGTCAAACTTCGAAGAGTTGTTTTTTAATTTTGATCTAACAAAAGTACTGATGATGCCAGAAGAAATGCAAGAACGAAAAGCGACCGATGCACGAATTATTCGTAACTTCAAAAAAGTAAAAACCATTCAAGCTAATGCACAAATGATGTTTGAACAAGTGCAAAGTAATAAGAGCCAACACAAAAATTTTGCCGAATTTATTGCCGATTGGCCAACTAATAATGTTATTGGTTTATGGGATTATCTAAAGAAGAATGGACAACGTTTAGGCGGAAATACTGGCCCTTACGCTTTACGCACAATAGGTAAAGACACCTTTTTATTAACTCGAGATATCGAGGCTTATTTTCGGGCAAACAAGATTATTGATGGGGGTATTCAAAGTAAAAAAAGCTTGGTTGCAATTCAGAACAGTTTTAACCAGTGGCAAAGCGAATGTGACTTATCGCTTACTCAGCTTAGCCGTTTAGTTGCTTTTGCAACGGGTGACAATCATATTCAAGCAGAGCTTTAATTTATGGATACTTCTACAATTGCCGTCGCTTACGTTGATAAAGTCGATAGTGAATTAGCTAAAAAAATAGCTAAAAAATGGCAACTCGACTATATCGGTGACAGCGCTTCAGCCGGTAAATACCCAAAATTGCTTTTTCTTTTGCAAGTGAACATTCAACAACTTGAGTTGATTAAATTAGATGAACCAAAACTCGGCGGTATTAAAGTTGATTTTGTCGATGGCGCAGTAGCTCATAGACGAAAATTTGGTGGCGGTCGCGGTCAGGATATTGCGAAAGCTATAGGTTTAAAACATGGTTTTACCCCCCACGTACTTGACGCTACAGCAGGCTTAGGTCGTGACTCTTTTGTACTTGCTACGTTAGGTTGTACAGTCACAATGAAAGAGCGTATGCCTATCGTTGCAGCCTTACTAGAAAATGGTCTAGAGCGAGCACAATTAAACAATGAAGTTAGCGACATTACTAACAGAATGTCACTAATTCATGCTTCTTCTATTGAAGAGATGGAGTTTGCGCATCAGCCTGATGTTATTTATCTTGATCCTATGTACCCACATCGTGAAAAATCAGCCGCTGTAAAAAAAGAAATGCGCGTATTTCAGTCACTGGTGGGTGAAGACTTAGACGCCGATGAACTGCTTGAGCCCGCTCTAGCGCTGGCAAAATACCGGGTAGTCGTAAAACGTCCAAGTTATGCGCCGCCCTTAAATAACAAACAACCTTCAACCACTATAAAAATGAAAAAGAATCGCTTTGATGTTTATGTGAAGCTGGCGATTCCTAAAAATAACTAGTGCTGCCTCTATTTTGAGGACGTTAGCACCATATTTAATCAAAAGGAGAATATTATGAAAGGAAATAAGCTGAGCTTGTCTATTATCGTTATCGCTACGAGTTTACTTGGTTGTCAATCAACCAACAGTAACTCAACCCTTGGTAAAATAGTTTCAAAAGAAAAGAGCCTAATAAAATATGAATCACGATGTGAGTCTAAAAAAAGGTTTTCGAATATATATCCGATTGTCAGGGTAAACCCTGGCCTACCGATCGAGGCAGCAAGGAAACAGATCACAGGATACGCAAAAATGGAATTTGATATAACTGCAGATGGCAAACCGGTAAATATTAATGTGATAGAATCCTTCCCTAACGATCTGTATCACAGTGTTTCAATCAAAGCGCTTAAAAAGTGGCGCTACAAACCTTCAGCTGCTGAGAAGTGTACAAGAGTTCAATTAGATTTTACATTTGCCTAGAATATATTAATAGTTGGCTTCGATTCGTTCCTCACGAATTTTAGTCAACCATTTACAGCTCCCTCCCATACAGCCCAATCATGCTTCGCTTTAAATGACATTTATTTGTCACAATAATGTAACCCAATCGTCATAAAGATCAGTGAGAATTCGCCTTTAATTTCAAAAGATAATTCATCAAGGGTTTTCTATGCGGGTATCCAGTTTTTCAAGATTATCGGTTATAGCCATCGGTATTTTCGCCATTATATTCGTCTCTACTATGGTAAAAGTAGGCGCTTCGCTTTCATCTAGCCGCATGCAATACTCTGAATATCAAGCACTAAAAACATTAACTACAGTAAAGTTTTATCGAACAATAGCCACTTATCTTCAAAGTGGTGATGCGAGTTTACTCAATACCGCGCAAGAGCTACTGAAAGAAATAGTAGCGCATTCATCCAAACTGACCGTTGAAAATTTAGCCGCTGACATTGCCTATGAAGCGCAAACGTTAGACAGCAACATAGAAACTAAATACCGTGCCATGGGCAAACTAAGTGGTGACCCACTCGCTTTATTACGTAATGGAGAGCAAGGTATGGTTGCTATTACGCATTCATTAACCAAATACGCCGCGGTCAGCGAAAAACTTTCAGCGCAACAACGCATAAACTACTTATTAATAACCACGAATATTGCTCGTTCTTTAAATGATTTGATCAATACCAGAGAAAAATTATTTTTAACGATGCAACTCGACAGCACTGGTTTTCAAACCGCCCTACAAGAATTAACCATGCTCACTAAGCAGTTATCAGCTTACCCTTTGTTAGCTGTTTTTCCAGAAAGCGATGAAGCTGACGAAGACGACTTTTTCGATGATGAAGATATCGAACTAGAAGATCTCAGTGAAGAAGCAATAAACGAACTTCATTCATTGGTAGGCCGTTATCAAAGTGAATTTAATCATACTCTTAGCCAGCAAAACCAACGAAGTGCCGGCTTAAAAATGCTCACCAAAGAAGTTTCGACATTAGAAGGTATTATTCTTGTTGGCGAACAAACAATATTACTTGAACAAAAAAAACTTAATCAACAACTTTACCGAATCGTGATTGGCTTATTGTCCTTTTTAGTCTGCTTTTTGGTAATGAATTATTGGTTACAACGTAGTGTTATTTTGAATCCATTGCGAAAGTTACGTGATAGTTTCGTGCAATTAGTTGAACAAGGAAAAGTGGACAATATTACTGGTATTCCGATAAAAACTGAGCTGGGTGAAATATCTTCAAGTTTCAATGAAATGGTCAATAAACTTGCTTTAGATGATAAGGCTAAAGCACAACAACTTGATTTAGTCGCCAAAGCACTTACTACGATGGAAAGCCAAGTTAACAATATTTATCAATCGTCAAATAGCACCAGTAACCATGTACAAGGTGCGCGTGAAATTATGGATGCATTGGGACAAGCCACAGAAACAGTAAATACTTTGTCGCAGCAAGTGGTAAATAACGCGCAAGCGACTCAACAAGCGATGGAAACGAGTCAAGATCGTGTCGCTCAAGTATTATCTGCGAGTGAAACAACAAATGTAGCGACGCAGCAAAGTAAAACAGCAATCACTTCATTGTTTCAATCAGTTGACAGCGTAACTTCTATAGTTGATGTTATTGGCGCCATTGCTGACCAAACTAACTTGCTTGCCTTAAATGCCGCCATTGAAGCTGCCCGAGCAGGCAAGCATGGCAGAGGATTCTCTGTTGTCGCTGATGAAGTAAGGCAACTCGCAGGGAAAACTCAAGACTCCTTAAAACAAATATCTCAACGCTTAGAGCTATTACAAGGCGCGAGTAACTCTATCGAAAAAACGATTATCGATATTGAAATGGCCTCACAAAACCAGAAACGCATTGCAGACCAATTGCAAGAAACGGCAATAGAAGTAACTGGCCAAGCCGAAATTTCTGCCACCGTAGCTCAAAACTCTTTAACGCAAATAACCTTGCAGCGCGAACATTTCATTGCATTTGAACAAGCCATGACCAATGTTGATGATGAGGTAACCCACTCTCAGAAACTGGCTAATATTATTTCGATTGATGTTAATAACCATGTTAATGATATTGGTTTAACACTCGATAAAAGAGCATAAAAGACAAAAGCGATAACTCATTAGAAATAATTAGCGATAAATAGATGCATGGCAACCGACTATCTTCTAAAATAAATAAAGTAATGAGATTCGTTTCGGAACATTTATGGCAAAAGCACTTTGTAAGTGGAAGAAAAAAGAAATAGAGAAAGGTCTTCACGAACTTGCTCATATTGTCGATAAGCCACGTTTTATTTGCAAAGATTGTGCGCGCTCTGCACATGATAAAGGTTACTTATGCAAACCCGTAAAACTACCGCTTTCTCACCCCTCCTAATTATTTATTAAACTAAGAAGAATTATATGATCCAAGAAAATCACGCAATGCCAGTGGGCGAATTATCGCAATTACAAAATGGCAATATGGTTTCACACAATACCGAAGAACTTTTTGCTAACAAAAAAGTTGTGTTATTTGCCGTACCTGGCGCTTTCACACCAACGTGTTCAGCAGCCCATTTGCCAGGGTACGTGGTTTCAGCCGACGAGTTAAAAGCAAAAGGTGTTGATGCTATTGTTTGTTTGTCAGTAAATGATGCTTTTGTAATGAACGCCTGGGGTGAAGCACAGAATGCTGAAAATATTATGATGTTGGCAGACGGAGATGGCAGTTACACCAAAGCGTTAGGATTAAGCATGGAAACTGCTGGTTTTGGTGGGTTACGTTCTCAACGTTACGCTATGGTAATTGACAACGGCACAGTAACGAGTTTACATATTGAAAAGCCTAAAGAATTTGAAGTAAGTAAAGCTGAAGTTATTTTAAAATCGCTATAAGTCAAATCGAATGATAATGATTTGCGTTCTTTATCACATTGTTTTTAAAGAACTTTTATTTATTTATTTTATGACTTTTGCAAATTTTAGCTTGTATCATACTCAGAGAACAGGCAAAATTCTCGCATATTTTATCGATGAGGCATCACCATGTTAAAACCTGAAATGGTCAAACAGTTAAACAAACAAATAAACTTAGAGTTTTATTCTTCAAATTTATACTTGCAAATGAGTGCCTGGTGTGAAGAAAAAGGCTTTGAAGGTGCTGCTATCTTTATGCGTAAACATGCCGCTGAAGAAATGGATCATATGACACGTTTATTCACTTATGTGAGCGAAACAGGTGCATTACCGATTTTAGGTAGTATTGATGCTCCACCACATGAATTTGAATCATTGGCTGATGTGTTTGAAAAAACGTATCAACATGAGTGTGAAATTACCGAGCATATCAACTCGTTAGCCCATCAAGCATTTACCAATCAAGATTATTCTACATTTAACTTCTTACAGTGGTATGTTGCGGAACAACACGAAGAAGAAACACTTTTCAAAAGTGTTTTAGATAAAATTAACTTAGTTGGACACGATGGCCATGCGTTGTTTTTTGTTGATAAAGATTTAGCTGAAATGGCTAAGTCTGGTACTTCAAGTATCATGACTGACACTCCGGCTTAATCATAAAACCGGATAAAAAAGGCTTCAACGAGAAGCCTTTTTACATAGCAAAATCAAAATGTTAAAAACAAGTAACCTGTTCCTTTAATCGTTTTAATTGGTGCATATTTTTCATGCGCAAATAACTTTTTTCTAATGGTAGAAACATGCATATTAATGCTGCTATTAACCTCTAATAAACGACGATTAAAAATATGTTTCGCAATGGTTTCCCTCGTTACAACTTCAGGAGAACTATTCACTAAAAGCCAAAGGAAATTGAATTCTAGTCCGGTCATTTCTATCAATTTATTACCATAATATACTTCTCGACAACCGGGTATCACAGCAAGATTTTTAATCATTATTTCCAATGAATTGCACATTATATTGTCTGATCAAATAAATTAACTTTATAGCCCGTGGGCTGAGTATCATCGGTTTCAACAACAAGAAATTGTTCGTTTGACGCTTCATCTAAAATTAACTCAAAGGAGTTTAAAATAATGCGACTACTATTATCTACGGCAACAGCATAAACTTGGTAGGTGTTATTTTTTAAGTATAATGAACCACTGCTCGCAAAACTTACAGCCTGCTTGTATGTTGCGGTTTCAATGGTTTCGTCACTTCGTACAAAATATAGTGTTATTGCAGTAAAATCATCACTATCGACTAAGTTAATGATCTTAATTTCATGATCGTAAATACTATTTCTACTACTATTACTCACCACTAATGAATGAATATCTAATTCAACTTCATCGACTATGCCATCGCCATTTTCATCAACATCACCATCGTTATCGTCATCAACCGCAACTTCTTCTGCGTAGAAAAAAGCAGTTTTATGCATATTTTCATCTAAAGAAAGTAAATGATTTTTTAACAGCGTTGTATCCTGATCTTTAATAAGTATATCTAAACTATAATCTCCTTTTGCTAAAGCAACTGGCTGACTTAGCTCACCTATGGATAAGGTTTCAATTTCAGGAGACTCATCAACACCGTTTATATGTAATGAAAATTGTCCTTGATAATTAGGCAGCAATTCATGTTCTGTAATAGCATTATAAGCGTTAAATTGAGCCTCAGAATTAAAGTCGATAAATGATTCTATTGATGAATTTGAGATTTTATCGAGCACATAAGGTGATGAACCTACACCGTCATTTTCACGAATGGCCAAAATGTATTGGCCACTATAGGCAAAGGGGATATCATTCGACTGAAACAATACTTCGTTATTACCTGCTTTAGTAATGTAAATAACGTAATCGTCTTGATCAAACTTTTGATTAATTGATAATTCTTGATAACTATACTGCCCTATAAAATCAGCTTCGTTAAAGGTTTCATCTGCTTTTGATAGATAAACATCTATGCCTTCACTTTCAGCATGCATATTCAAAATTCTAAAGTTAAAACGATCATAGGTAATGTCTTCGTCATCGTCGATTATGTCTATTTCATAAATCATTACCGCAGGCGATAGAATATCTTCACCCATAACAACAAATTGAATAGTGTCACCACTGATCTTCAAACTATCTTCATAAACAGAAGTAAGATCATTAATGTCGGAACTATCTCCATCTTGCCAAGAAAGTTCAAAAAAGTAAGTACCATTTTCAACACTACTTGTATTTAATGCATCACCATAAGGAACCCCATTATAAGTGAACTCAACCTCATCATCACTTGTGGATAAGTCTTCATCTATTGTTAAATAGATCGCCGGAGAATTATTTGCCGTGTTATATAATTTTACATAACCTTCAGCACTGGATTCATTATCAGAATCGCAAGCTGAAAGGCTAAACACAGCCGCCATTACAGTTAAAAACTTCATTGGTTTTATGCAAAACATGTACTTTTGAATATTCATTGATTCACCTAACTCTTTATTGTTATCTCTGTTTTGATTAACAGGTCAAAAATTACCAATGTAAATATTGGTAATTTCGCTAAAAATAGAGTCATGTACTTGTGATTAGTTCTGACCTTTACACAATCTTTGCATTTCTTTATCTTGGGTAATTTACATTGCTAACATCACGTTTATTACCGCTATTATTCAAGATAAATGAGTCCAATAAATTGATATAATCAATTTCAGAATAATTACTAATTAATAAAAATATTTCAGCTGTTCAATGATAGATGTTATGGTAGACGAAAAACAAAACCCAATAATTACATCGGCAAAACCTGTGAAAAGCAAATCTCTTGAATTCAATTTTCTATTCTTCTTAAGCCTTTTATTATTAAGCTTCTCTGCCAACATTTTTGCGCATGGGGTTGACGATAATACGCGCAATTTTTTACTCAATAATAGCGGTGTTCAGTTTATTGCCTTTATGTATATTGGTGCTAAACATATGGTCACAGGTTACGATCACTTATTGTTTTTATTAGGCGTAATATTTTTCTTATTTAAACCTAAAGACATTATCCTTTACGTAAGTATGTTTACCGTCGGACATAGCCTTACTCTCCTGTTCGGCGTGATGGCCGATATTCAAGTTAATGCTTATTTAATTGACGCTATTATCGGGCTTTCCGTCGTTTATAAAGGATTTGAAAACTTAGGTGGGTTTAAAACCTTTTTTGGCCGAACATTCAATACCCGAACAGCTGTATTAATATTTGGCTTATTTCATGGTTTTGGCTTAGCCACAAAAATACAAGAACTGACACTATCTCCGGACGGATTATTAGTGAATTTAATCGCCTTTAATATTGGCGTTGAAATAGGCCAAGTTTTAGCATTAATTATGATTGTTTTATTGCTTAATATTTGGCGAAAAAACAGCAGTTTTAATACCTTTGCAACAACAACGAATAGCTTACTAATGAGCGCCGGCTTTATGTTAATAGGCTTTCAGCTAACCGGTTATTTCATCAACTAACAAGAATCAAATTATGCAACAAACGCTTTCAACACGATCTTTAACTAAACACATTTTCCTTGCTATATTGTTAGCCTCAACGGTACTCATTACCGTGATTTTACCGGCTGAATATAATATTGACCCAACCGGTATAGGCGAAAAACTAGGCCTAACGAAACTTGCTCCAGAAAATAATGTTATGACCCTCGCAACAACGGCTGATTCAAGTGGGCAGAACAAAGACGAAATAACCGTTATTGTGCCTCCACAACGCGGTGTAGAATTTAAGTTTTCAATGAATCAATACGACAAAATGGCCTATAGCTGGCAGAGCGATAACGGCGTCATTTATCATGATTTACATGGCGAACCTAAAGGTGATACTACAGGTTATTTTGAAAGCTATACCATAACCACCGCAGAGAAAATGGAAGGAAGTTTTACCGCCCCTTTCGCGGGATCTCATGGTTGGTATTGGAAAAACACCACAGACAAAGCCATTACGATTAATTTATCAACATCAGGGCAATATCAAATACAAGGATTAAAACAATAACCGCGCGTTAGTTACTAGCCCCTATAAGGTAATATCACTATAATAGCCGCTTATTTATTGAGAAGAGTGTATTTGTGATAACAACTGACATATTAATTATTGGCGCTGGAGCAGCTGGCTTAATGTGCGCTGCAACTGCGGGTTATAGAGGAAAATCAGTTGTTGTAGTAGATATGGGGAAGAAACCAGGCCGTAAAATTCTCATTAGCGGTGGCGGCCGTTGCAATTTCACTAATGAAAACGCAAGCGCTGAAAACTACATTTGTCAAAACCCTCACTTTATTAAATCGGCACTCAGTCGCTATTCAGCACAAGATTTCATCGAGCTTATTGAACGTCACGGCGTAAATTATCATCATAAAACCCTCGGGCAATTATTTTGTGATGATAGCGCGCAAGATATCGTTGATGTTTTGATGACCGAGTGCGATTGGGCCGGTGTTGAAGTAAAAATGCGTAATGAAGTACTTTCAGTAACCAAAACAACAACCGGGTACCAAGTAAAGACCAACGAAGAGCATTATAGCTGTACTTCATTAGTCGTCGCATCAGGTGGATTAACCATGCCAAAATTGGGAGCAAGTCCCATAGGTTATAAGGTAGCTGAACAATTTGGTCTAAACGTCTTACCTACAACTGCGGCATTAGTGCCATTCACTTTACATGAGCACGACAAGAGCCGTTTTGATGGTTTATCAGGTATCAGTGTTTTTACTGAAGTTTCAAGTAACAGTGGTGAAACCTTTAAAGAAAATATTCTATTTACCCATCGAGGATTATCAGGCCCTGCTATTTTACAAATATCGTCGTTTTGGCAAGCGGGGCAAGCCGTAACCATTAACTTATTACCTAATCATAACTTAACCGAAACTATTAGCGACTGGCGTCAACGCCAAGCGCAAAAATCGTTGAAAAACTTACTCGCTACATTATTACCGAAACGTTTTATTGAATCTTTAGTGGAGAGTAACGACATTCCCGACAAAGCAGTAAACCAATTAAACCATGCAGAAATTCAGGCCATACACCATTTCATTCATGCATGGCAGATAAAGCCCAACGGAACAGAAGGCTACCGAACAGCTGAAGTTACTTTAGGCGGAGTCGATACAGATGAATTATCGTCAAAAACTTTTGAAGCTAAAAAGAGTAATGGTTTGTACTTTATAGGTGAAGTTATTGACGTAACCGGCTGGCTTGGCGGCTATAATTTTCAAGCATGTTGGGCTGAGGGTGTGGCGACTGGTTTGGTGGTGGTTTAGTTATTTTTAGTCTCTGGTTTAAGGGCTTTCCAGCTTACTATGTGCTTACTTTATCAATCCACCACCCATAACATTTTTATTTTCCTGCGCTACCTACACTCATAAATATTTTCAGTAATTGCTGATTGAGGTGTTATTTTTACACTGATTCTTTTTGGATTACTATATTGAAATTTTTGACCGGCCATTGACCGATCATCAAAATGATTTAAAGTCCGATATCAATTAATTGGTAGCTAATTTTTATACGTTTCAATCACCTCTTTTCGTTAAACGTCCTCTTCCAAGCATCGCCAATTTTTTTATAGGGTTAATGCCTATTTATCGAAAGTACGACCCAGTTAACCTTCTTTTTTCACCTCAAACACCTTTAAATTTATTGATATAAAACTCTTAACTATCCTTATAGAAAAAACAAGAACCCTTAACGTATTCGATAATATACATATGGCTATCAGAGATATGCCAAAGTAATCATCAAGTGGTGAACTGTAAATAATAACTAGCACGATAGCCAATTCTCTATTTAGAAATTCAAGCATTTACAACGTAGCCCTTGCAATTATACCTCTATCCAAATGTTGCCTATTTGTTAATAACCTGTAACACAATTGATAATTATTTGTTGACGAGATAATAATATTATGTTCTATTAATTATCAACGGAATGAGTATTCAATCATTGAACACTTTGATATTAATAGGGTTTAGGTTAGTTATGAAAAAAAGTATTGTTCTATTTTTAATGTTTTGCATAGCAGGTCTTGCTAATGCGACAGGACCAACCATTGAAGAAAATCTTTTTAAATGGGCGACAGCAGGTCAGGCAGTATCATTTCCTCAAACCTATATTTTAAAAAATGATAACACCACGCTAGTGAGCCAATTAGAATTCGGAGACAAAGAGAGTTATTTAGCAGCCTTATCCAAAGGTAAACCTACCGATAAAAACCTTATCCCCGTATTGAAACAACATTTTCCAAAGACCTGGAAATCGTTACAACAAGAATTTAAGCAACATGAAAAAGTAATACTAACTGTAGGTATTACTAAAGAAGTTGCTGATTGCAAGCCCTGTTCAATGCAACAGGACACACTGCAAGAAAAGAATTATTTTGATCTGCCTCATATTAAGTTAGTGCTGACAAAATAATAAGAAGAAAAAATAGTACGCTTAATCAAAGCAGTACATCTAATACAATTATAAAAAAGGACAAAAGAATGAAAAAATTAACAAAATCTTGGATGAAAAAAGTCGCAGTAGCAACAACTGCAGTTACAGGTCTAAGTTTAGCAAGTGCTCAAGCTGCTGCTGCAGTAGTTATTGTTGCTTGTAACTCTACTCACTGTTTAATTATTGTCATCCATTAGAATAAATTGTTCTAATTTAACGGCATAGATATCTATGCCGTATTTTTAATAATTATTGCGCTTGTCGTTGCGAATAATAGCTTCTTAGGAATATTCACTGCGAATGTTGCAGGGTTTACAACCTATATATTTATACAATACTGTTCCTTTCGAAATCGTTATCAACATGTTGCAATTATGTTATCTTTATGGTCTATTTATCGGTAACAGAATAAGTGTTCAGCCTTTGAGCACGATAATATCAATAGGATTTAAATTCATGATGAAAAAAAGTATTTTTCTATGTTTAATGCTTAGCATAGCGGGCCTTACCAATGCAGCCACTCCAGCCATTGAAGAAAATCTTTTTAAATGGGCCACGGCAGGTCAAGCAGTGTCTTTCCCCCAGACCTATATATTAAAAAATGATAACACCACACTAGTGAGCCAATTAGAATTCGGCGACAAAGATAGTTATTTAGCAGCCTTATCCAAGGGTAAAGCTACTGATAAGAATCTTGTCCCTGTATTGAAAGAGCATTTTCCAAAAGTCTGGAAATCGTTACAACAAGAATTCAAACAACATGAAAAAGTAATACTTACAGTAAGTGTTAGTAAAGACGTTGCTGACTGCAAACCCTGTTCAATGCAGCAAGGTACCTTGCAAGAAAAAAACTATTTTGATCTACCGCATATTAAATTAGTGCTGACAAAATGATAAAAATAAAAAATTTATCCAAGCCTTGGATGAAGGATCAGCAACTGCTCAGCTGCAGTATATTTAGTTACCTGTACTGGTAAAAGCTGTTCTGATTGGATAATTATATTTTAGCGGCATAGATAGCTATGCCGCCTTTTGAAGAAGTAATATGCAAATACCCCAGAAGAAAACTCGTCGTTTACCCATTAAATCACTACTTTTATTTCTTACTATTGTTGTAATAGGAGTTTTATTACTCTGGTTTCCCCCAAAATCAGAAACTCCAATCCTTACAGATAAAGTTATTCAAGGAAAAATGCTACGGACAATACCTATATTCGGTCTATTAAAAGCAAAAAACGAACAGAGCATCATTCCGCGCGTAGATGGAACCGTAGCCGAAAAACTAGTACGCCCTGGCGATAGGGTATTGTCACAAAGTCCAATTTTCCGACTAAACAATGTCAAAATTGAACAAGCACTGATTAGCGCTACACTCGACCTAATGTCGGCTAAAGCTAATGTCAAAGAATTAAAAAGCGAACTTGTTCGTCAACAAAGAAAACTAACTAATCAACAAGCTTTGACCAAATCAAAGCTTGCTCTTGCGAAAGCCGAGTTGGACGCTAATAAACAACTTGCAGAAAAACATATTATCTCAACGATTGACTTGCTACAGGCAGAAATATCTAGCCAACAAGCACAGTTGGAATGGCAAATGGCCAAAGACGAATTACTGGATTTTACGGAGCTAAGACAAGCTAGAGAAGATGTAATTATGGCAAAGTTGAAGCAAGCAGAAGCTAAATTACGCATTGCTACCAGCAATCAAGATGGGCTAGAGATCAAATCAGGCATGACAGGTATTATTCAAAGTTTAGATAAAAACATCAAAATTGGCCAATGGTTAAACGCGGGGCAAAGCTTAGGTAGCATAGCACAAGATGACAATCTGTATGCTGAAGGCAAAGTAATGGCTAGTTATGCAGTTCTGCTTAATGTAGGCCAGTCGGTTGAGTTAAATATAAAGGGAGAAATGGCTACTGGGACTATCAGCCATATTGAACCTAATGTGGTAGATAACCAAGTGCACGTATTAATCGAACTTGCTGAATTACCCAGTACTGCCCGACTGAATATTGAAATAACAGGACAAATCGCGGTCATAGATAAGCCGGCTCTTATGGTGAGTAAACCCGACTATATTACCCGTGCCCATACTGAGACCACAGTATGGCGACAAACGAAAAAAAATGGTGAGTTTAAAGAACGAAAGATCCAACTTGGAGATATTACGAAAGATCATATAGAAATTATCAGTGGCCTCACCGTTGGCGATTCTATCGCATTAAAAAATTTATAATAGGATATATTATGGCAACGAATGAACTCTTGATTCAGTTGGAAGGACTAGGAAAATATTTTGGCAACAGTACTGTTAAACAACAAGTTTTAAAATGCATTAATCTTGATATTTGTCGTGGTGATATGGTCTCTATTACTGGCTCATCAGGTTCAGGGAAATCAACGCTATTGTCTTTGATTGGACTACTTGATAGTTATCAGGAAGGACGTTATTTACTTTGTGGTCAAGATGTGACCGATCTAAATCGTTACCAATTGGCTATATTACGCAATCAGCATTTGGGCTGGATATTCCAAAATTTTAACTTAATTGCCGATATGACTGCGTTAGAAAATGTCATGGTGCCTTTAATGTACCACCCAAAAACACCAGCAAAATATAGAAAACAACAAGCCAATGAGGCACTAGCTACGGTGGGGTTATCAGAAAAATCACACCAGTTTCCCGATCAACTTTCTGGTGGCCAGCAGCAACGGGTAGCCATTGCCCGTGCTATTGTCACTAAACCAGATCTTATTCTGGCCGACGAACCAACCGGAAACCTCGACAGTGAAAATGCACAGATGGTATTTTCATTGTTAAAAAAACTTAATAGTGAAGGGAAAACGATAGTCATGGTAACCCATTCCTCAGAGCTAGCCGAAGCCTGTCCACGCCAGATCCGTTTATTTGATGGGGTGATACAAAAACTTGGACCGATACCACAACAAAAGTCGGCCTAAAGAGATATTGATGTTACTAACTTATAGCCTGCGAAAATTACGTAAAAAACCACAGCAATTTGTCATCCTAGTATTATGTTTCAGTTTTTTTCTTACATTTATAACACTATGCTTGGCGATTGGTGATTATGTATTACGGGATCGCCCAGTATGGGCCGAACAAAACGTTAGATTAATTACATTAGGTAAAACTACTGCTGAAGGTGGATTTTCTCCTGTATCTCAACAAGATGTAGACTTGTTGTCGCAAGTCGCTGGCGTTAAGCAAGTAGAATCTATGAGCCTAATGCCGACGACTTTACAGACGGAAAAGAGTGATAATAAGAATGAAGTGCAAGCTGCCTTGTTCAGTAATGGCATGGGATCATTATTGGCTCAAAATATTACAACAAAAATCAGCGAAGCTGGCGAAAAACGATTAGTTTGGCTGAGTCATGAATTTTGGGTTCAGCAATTTAAACGACAAAATATCCTAGATGAGAATATATATCTAGGCTCAGAGCGTACCGCTTTTACTGTAGCGGGTATTTTACCAGAATCGATGAATTATATTGGTAGTAGCTCTGTCGATATCTGGCTTTCTGCAGAATTTATAACCAAGCTTTTACCAATCAATATTCAGTTTCCCGAAAGTATGGATTTTGACACTAAAGAACAACTATTACGGCAAGCTAAACAGACGATATTAAAAAAAATGGAAATCCGTTATGGGATAGCTATTATAACTGAAGAAATTCCCTTACCACGCATAATGTCTGATTACCAAGCGCTGGATAAACCTGCTGATAATGCTGTAGATTTCACTATGTTAGGTGCAGGTCTAGACTACTGGTTTGTGCCAGGTATGCAGTTTGCGCCACAAGTAAAACAGAAGCTACAAAGTCAGTGGTGGCTATTGACTTCATTGGTAATGTTTTTTGGCGCACTCGCAATTATCAACCTAGCTTCATTTGCGAGTAATCAGCTTATAGAACGCCGGCAAGAGCTTATAGTTAGATTAACTTCCGGTGCCCAAACTTATCAATTATTACAGCAATTTCTAATAGAATCGCTTCCGTTATTACTTGTCGTAATTGGACTGACAACTGGGTTAGTTAGTACGCTTTATGTTTTTTTTGCTGACCACGCAGCGCTTATTTCTTTATTAGGGGGGCCTTTACCATCTCCAAGCGGTCCAGTATTAATATTAAGTATGCTTATTATTTTTATAAGTATTTTAGCCGCCAATATTCTCCCTATGTACCATGGACTAAAAGACAATCTTTTTTCACGCCAAACAGGAGGCGGAGAAAATTTACAGCAACAGCGTAGTCGCGTTATTATAAATTTTGTGCAATTACTCATAGCAGGAATTACAGTTTTCTTATCATGTTATTTTATCTCAGCACAATGGCAACAAAAAACGCTCGATGGCTTTGATCATCACTTAGTGGAATATAATGTCAGGCAGGTATCTGGGCATACGTTGTCAAATACACTAGTGATAACCCTACAGCAGCAGTTAGGACAAGAAGTTGCGTTTACAGGAAGTCGATTTGTTGACCCTGACGCAGGGCGTGACTTAGTACACTGGGCAGGTCAGAATGTTAATAGCAGTGTGCGGATTTTAAGAATACCTGTTTCTGCCAATTATTTTAAGCTCCTCCAGCCAGACTTCTTAGTTCATGGTGAGCTGAATCAGCAAAATGTGATCATAAATCAGGCCGCATTAAAGTTACTGTCTGGCAATAAATCAGCACAAAGTGTGTTAGATCAATCGCTCATCATAGGCGAAACCAATAGTAGTACTAAGCAAGTTGCAGCTGTTGTGGCAAACCTACCGCACTACGGCCAACAAAACCCAAACACCCCTATTATTTATACCTTGTATAACGATGACTTGTTACTTAATGGCTATCTATTACTGAACAATATCGATGTTCTAAAAACTATGGCATTGCCAGGTATTGAGCTGAAAGAAAGAGGAAGCTTGCAAACGCAAGTAGCACAACTTGATCTTCAACGAATTTGGTTCATTCTGATGAGTTTAACCTTATTGGCTATTTTGATGTCGTCAGCCATTTTTACTCTGTATTATCAAATTCAGGCCACGTTGAAAAAGCAATATTTGAAATTAGGAACTTTACTTGCAGTAGGCGCCCCAGATCATAAAATAATGTACCAATCTTTGGTTCAATTTAGTCAGCCTTATTTTGCTGCACTAACAAGCCTAGTTTTATTCTGGTTACTTTCTCTGAGCCAAGAGTGGTTTTACCTGACGTGGCATACGGTGAGTTATTTAATAATATCAATCATTACTCTGACAGTAATAATGATGGTCTTGATACTACTAGCCTTTCGTGAAGTTATATCAGTACCAATTTCTGATTTAGTACGATATCAAGACTAATCTTGATGGGACTGTCATTACCTCTGGCATAGCTTAAGATAATTGGGGTTGAGCATGAAATACTGAACACCCCATAACACAATATTTTGCTGCTACTATGCCGTTTCCACTCTTTAACTTCAAACTTATCCGTTTGATTAAATGTTCATCTTGCTTCATTTTTGCCGATAAAATATGTATATTATAATTTACTAAACGAACAACAAAAGAGCATATATAACATTAATTATATGAAGATAATTAAAATATTACTTTTTTTGTTGCTTCACAACCAAACAACACAAGCAGAAACGATTAAAGTAGCAGCAATTGATTGGTGCCCTCAAATTTGCTCTGATAAAGAGAACCCTGGCTACACCGTAGATCTCATCAAAAAAATATTTCAAGGTAGTGAATATACTGTAGAAATTGATATTTTCCCGTGGACTCGCGCTATAAAGTACGTGTCAGAAGGAAAATACGACGCTTTACTAGCGCCAGCTAAAAAAGAAGCACCACATCTAGTTTTCCCAAGATTTCCTGTTGGCTACCAGCAGATGTGTTTTTTTACTGACGCAGAAAATACTTGGCAGTATGAAAATGAGCAAAGTTTACAAGGCATGCAAATAGGCATTGCTATCGACACTTCCATCGAGGAACTAAATGCTTACATTCAAAAACACCCACAACAATTTCAATACCAACCATATCATGAACGCTTTTTAGCTCAAAACGTGCACAAGCTATTAAAAAAACGAATTGATGCTTTTATATTTACTAATAATTCTACTGTCTACGAATTGAAAAGTGTAAATATGTACGAAGCAATACGAAATGCCGGGTGTGTATCTAAAGCTGAAATATTTATCGCCTTTACTCCTGTTACCTTAAAAAAGGTGCGTATCAATAAAATGATAAAATACTTTAACCACCAAATGGCTGTGTTAGTTAAATCGGATGAGATCAAAAAAATCCACCATAAATACGGCATTCTAACCTCTAACCTCTAACCGTAGAATAATTCAACTCAGATCATGAAATAAACGAGTGCTCTCCAATTAATTTCACCTAAAGAGAGCCGAAAAAAGGACCTAGCTAATTTTTATTAATTTCCAAAATGATTTTAATTTATCAACAAATAATTTATCTCTTTCTTTTACTGAAGCAACAAAGAGTTCAAAATTAGTATCATCAGTTCGAATAATGGTAATTATTGTATTTTCATCTTTTTTAGCAGCATACTTTACCTTTATATCTTTGATGTCATCAAATGTTGCCTTTTCGACTTGAAAAACATCATTATCGTCTTGCCAATATGAGAAAACCTGCTTTTCAGTAAAGCCATTTCCGTCATCTCGAATACTTAAAAATGCATCACTGTAAAAATAATGTATTTGTTCATTGGCCGATAAAACGTTCTTGCGATATAGGTATTTCATGTCATGTTGCATGATTTCATTCTCTGTAATTACGGAATCGCTCGGCATGAAAGGTGTTTCTTGAGCAATCGTAAAACCTAACAGCGGAAGATATAATACAATGGCTACAATACTCTGAATATTCCACGTAGAGTTGTAGCGATAACCATCACTTTTATGATGATTAATACTGTTAATATATTTAACTAAAGGAATAAATAGCAATGGTAATAATAAGGTAAGTAAACTCAAAGCAGCATATTCAACGTAACTTCCAGCTAATGAAAATACCAAATATACCAGAGCAAAAATGATAGCAACAACAGGTAGCATTACTTTATTGTTCCCCAAACGGTCCGTACTGTCATTTTTTAACGCTGAAAATAATGGGTAAAACCAAAAAACAGAAAAGATCCCGCGGGCAATTGGCATAATATCGCTTTGTTGCTTTTCTTTTATAGCCTGCCAATTTCTATACATCCAATATGTAACGTAGAACCCCATAGTAAACAGCGATAAAAGCACAAATTTAGCGAGTGCGACAGGGAATAAGTGGCACTCAGAAAACTCGGGGCGTTTATTCGACTCCATTCGCCAGCACACAATAAGAACAAGAAAAAGAAAAATATAAATACAAGCAACAATGACTATCCAATTGGCTAAAGCACTCCCGTCATCATCAGCAGTGTTATTTGCCGGCTCTGCAAATTTAATAATGCCATAATAAGCTTTGCTCATTAACAAATCTCTTGCTGTAAGGTAATTATCAATTTTGTTTGCTGGAATATGATCAGTTTTAGAGCGGTATTCATACGTTAGACTTAATGTATTATCAACAAAAGCTACATTACGTTTGAAATAGAAAAAATCATTGTCTTCTACAAAGCTATCATTATCAAATTTCCAGTTTTTCTCTTTAAAGATCACCGTGGTTTTATTGATAATATTATTGGGAAATCCAAACCATAACGGTGCTTTCCTTGTTTTTTGTTTGGGTTTGTAAACCGCATTTCTAATATTTGAAGGATAAAAATCACTTTCGTAATTTACATCTCCTTTTGTCCAAAATTCGTTAATAGAATAGCTTTCTGTTAATTGTAAAACACCAGATACCGGGTCAGTTAAAATTTCAATTGGCGCGGTTGAGGTTAATTTAGGGTAAGTGCCTTGATAAAAAACTTTATAGTCTTGCGTAAGCTTCTTTTTACCATCACGCTCAATTTGACCATGCTTCGTTTGTGCTTCGTCACCTAAGTACTTACTGATGACACTGTATGAAACAGCTTGTTCAAGCCCCTCTGAAATAGTGTAATTTTCTTCAACATGGGTATATGTATTTTTCCCGTTATTTTTCATAGAAGTTAAAGCAGCTTCACCCGATTTAACCACTAAAGCAAAACCATAATCAGGCTGAAAAATATTAGCTAACTGCCCTTCTTGGTAACTTAAGGTTGGATCCAACCAAATACGCTCACCATTAAATTGCAGTGTTACTATCACGTGATTAAATAAATTTACTGCGGGTAGCTTCTCAGCCAATAATTTAGTGTCTTCGGTATCGACAAGCGCTGGATGAGCTTCAATACCAAGAGCCTTTAAAAGGTTAATGAATAACAGTGCCTTGTCTTTACAGTCACCATATTTTAACGATAAGGTTTCATGTGCAGCTGTTGGGAGATGTGAGTTAACGCCCATCTCCAAGCCGACATAACGTATGTTGTCTTGTGTAAACTTTAGTGCCGCTGTAATTTGTTCTGATTTGGTCGTGTTATTTTGTTTAATCTTATCAGCAAGATCAATAATACTATGGTGTAATTCACTCGGTTGATATAGCGTTTCCGCCCAAACAACGACGTCTTCCCAATTCTTACTTTCGCTAAACGATACTAAACCATATGGCTCATACCAACTAGGAACTTGACCTGCGATTGACAATGTTTCAGCATTTTTCATATGTACTTGGTATTCTATGAACTTTCCTAATTTTCGCTCATCGATTTTCGGAAAAATATTACGAGTGTTAAAGAATAAAGGGCTATTTTTCCCCCAAAGTACTCGAACAAATTGCTGCCCTACAGGAACGCTCCAATTAAGTGAACGACTGTAAGAAAAAATCCCTTTATAAACAGGGTTGCTCCCGTAGCGGGTAAAACTATAATCAATGGTGTCACCCGTTTGAATATCATCAATAAGGACATTAAGCGTTAAAGAACCATTATAAATTTGATTTTCTAATTCGGTTTCGCGATTTAATAATGAAATTTTTGCACTCGATAGCTTATCAATGCGTTTACCGTTTCTAATAATAAACAAGGTATTCAGTACTAACTTTTGGTAAGAGGGGTCGAAATCGAGGTTTATTTGAGAGGTATAATCTACACCTGCCTGATTTACAACTGTTTCAATATATCGAGAATACCAAGCAGCTTTTTCAGTGGCAGATATTTTCCATTGCGAATCGAGTAATTGATAGAAGACACCGTCTGTTATTTCGTCAACCGGAATATCTTGTGTTAATGTTATATTACGATACTCGACCCAAGTTGGAGCGGCTTCGATATAAATCTCATTATATTTTTCAGCTTGGATAAAGCCACTAAAAAATAATAAGAAAGCTGTAAAGATACGTATTTTTATTCTAGATAAACAGTTGAAAAGTAGCAAAAAAAATCCTTTTTGTTTTTATTATCTTTCTAGTTTCCTTTAAACAAGACTAGATAACAATACTTTTAAGTAGAGTAAAGGTATTTCGATACTCATAGACATCAGATTGAATAAAAGAGAAAGGCTAATTATTTATTGGTATAATGCTAAAACCTAATTACGCCATATGATTAAAGAGTAAATGATGACTTTAACCCCTAACGTAAGCCATTGCCCTCTTTGTCAGAAAAAAAATTATTGTAATATTGACTCCCTACAAGGATGCTGGTGCACATTAGAAAAAGTACCAAAAGCATTGATTCAACAAGTACCTGATACTGACAAAAACAAAGTCTGCATTTGCCAAGCGTGCATAAAAAAATTCCATTTATCTAATGAAGACAATTTCACCTCACTTTGAACAGTCTTTTAACCTTTCATCATTTTTTTTAACCGTTCATCACTTAGTGAGCCATTTTTTTGCTTAGCGCTATAAGCTTTCGTCATCAAAATTGAACAATTATAAATGAACGATAAAGGAAACAAGTGATGGACACTAGTACTGTAAGCACATCAATCAATGAAGAGCCTATACTGGCTAACGAAAATCCAAAACAACCAGCCATAAAGAAAGGTTGGTTACGCGCAATTATTGGCGCCATAGTTATTACCATTTGTTCTGGTCTTGGGGCCGTTCCACTGTTTATATCTGGTGCAATTACCCCTGCTATGGCTGAAATGTCAGCAAGTGACCTTTTTAATGCTATTGGCGTGAATATGATGTTCGTTTTCATGTTATTACAATTTGCCGGCGCATTATTCGCTATCTTTATTTTTCGTAGGTTTGTTGATAAGAAATCATTCAAATCGCTCGGCTTTGAATTAACCAACTATAAAACTGACTTATTGAAAGGATTAGCTTGGGGGGCTGGATTAATTTCATTTGGTTTCATTGCTTTATATTTCAGCGGCTTTATCACCGTTATTGATACAGATTTTGGTGCCATTCAGTGGTTAAGCTACATCGCCTTTTTTGTTATTGTCGCTTTTAATGAAGAAATTTTAGTACGGGGTTATGTGTTAACAAACCTGATGGCTTCAATGAATAAATATTGGGCATTAATCGTATCTGCATTAATGTTCTCTGTTATGCATTTAGGCAACGATAGTACTTCGTATATATCAACAGCAAACTTATTTATAGCGGGCATTATGCTTGGTATTTACACCATTCATAAACGTAATTTATGGTTTCCTATTGCCATGCATTTTACTTGGAATTTTTTCCAAGGTCCGGTGTTAGGCTTTGAAGTGAGTGGTACAAAAATGGAGAGTGCGATTAACCAGCAAGTATCTGGTAACCCACTAATTACTGGCGGTGAATTTGGTTTTGAAGGGTCTTTATTGCTTACAGCTATGATGATCGCATCAACAGCTTATATACATATAAAATATAAGAATAACGAAAACAGCTAAGCACTGAAGGAAATATAATGGCGCATTTATTCTCGTTATTACCACCTGTGGTATGGATATTACTCTTACTAACATTACTGTTTAGTGTTTCTTATCTATACATAAAGAATAAAAATTTAGGAAAAATAGCGATTGGACTTTTTTTCATTTTTGCTGCATTAGGTGGCTGGAACCTCGGACAGCATTTTGCAGAAACAGCTTCCCAGGAAAAAATAGAAAAACGACAATAAGTACTGCACCAATATAGAACATAACCAAAGCTAGTTAATGATTTAACTAGCTTTTTTCATATATAAAACGAACAAACAGTAGGTTACAGATTATTCTCACTATGTTAGCATCGCAACATCCTCTGAAGAGTCACAAAAAGTTAACAAGATGAAAACAAGTAAAAGCTATTATTTTTGCCAATTAGTAGGAAGTTTACTATTTTTTAGTATGATCTTTTTTTTCGAGATTAATGCCGAAACTGAAGAAGTTGACCTTACGCACGAGTTTATAGCTTTATTTAAAAACTTAATTTTGTATATTGCAGCCTCACATTTTGTCTTACGCGCTTATATTAAAAAGCACCTACCCGATAGTAAATCATCTTTTAAAACATACAGTGTCGCAATATTTTTAGCGGCATTTGGTGTCACAACAGTTCACGTCGTTTGGGGTCTAGTTTTTGGTGATAGCGAAAAAAATTATTTTACAGTCAATTACATATTAGTTACTACTTTAGCTAACGTATTACTTTATACCGCATGGAGCTCTTTATACTTAGCCTTAACCTCAATTGTTGAACGTATTAGACTTAGACAACAATTAAAGGATCATGAATTAGCCAGTTTAATGAACCAAATTAACCCTCACTTTTTGTTTAATTCACTTAATACCATTCGCGGTATGATTTATGAAGACAAAGATAAATCTGCAGAACTGGTGACCAAGCTTTCAACCTTGTTTAGATATAACTTATCAACCGATACCAAAGCCCATACCAGCTTAGGTGCTGAATTATCCGTTTGCCAACATTATTTAGCGATTGAAGAGATTCGTTTAGGCGAGCGTTTAAGGGTTAATTTTACTGTTTCTCCTGAAAGTAAAACAGCTAAAATTCCTACTATGGGTTTGTTAACATTAATTGAAAATGCCATTAAACATGGTATCGCGAACTTACAAAAAGGTGGCACAGTCACTTTAAACAGTAGTGTTGAAAATAACATATTGAGCATTTCAGTAAGCAACCCCTTTAGTGAAAACTTAATTAAACCGGGAACACAAGTTGGGTTGAAAAACTTACAACAACGTATCGGATTAATCTTTGGTAACAAAGGCACGCTAAATAAAAATAGTACTGACAATCTATTTACTGTGACACTAGCTTTGCCATTCGAGCCTGTTTAGCATGCTTGAACTGCCTTATTATTGCTGTTTATCGTTTTAATGTACTTTTCATTTTCATATGGTTTAGCTATTTAGCCACTCATCATTTTTTCTGACCGCTTGTCACTTTTAGCCTTTTTTATTTATTTTACGTTGTATTCTTATAATCAATCAGAAAGCACAACGAAAAACATTCACATTTTAAAAGGAATAAAAAATGACATCATTAAAAATGATTATCGCTGTAGTAGGAAGCTTAATTATTCTTGGAATTTTTTCTGAAGGATTTAACACAGCTCACCATCAAGAAATGGCACTAAAAGCTTGTGGCAATCAAAGTAACATTCAAGACGTTAACTCAATGAACTTTACTTGTTATGACAAAAAAACAACTGAAGTAAATAAATAGGAATATCACTATGCCAGTCATAATCTTAATTATTTTACTTATTATCTTACTTTAAATAACGACTAGCTAAGGAACAAAGCATGTCTACTGTCATTGAAACAAATAACATCGATATACCGCCAAATGAACCTGAAAATGAAAGAAAAAAACCTTGGAGTGCGAAAGCCACTTTGGGCATAACATTTTTACTTTTTATTTTGTATTTTGTAATTTCAATAATAAGTTTAATGGTTGGCGCCGGTATTGAGGCAGCATCCGCAGGTGTAACCGCAGAAAATGCGCATGCCTTTGGTGAGAAATTAGGACAAGAGTTAGCGCTCGACGGTGACTTTACTGCAATAAACTATCTTGTAACAGCGTTATGTTTATCTCCTTTAATTTTCTATTTTGCAGGCCGTAGAAAAGTAACAACAGCTGCAGCATATTTAGGCTTTACCAAACTACCAAGTAAAGCGAATTTCATTACTTTTAATTTAGCTTTATTGGCTTATTTAATTATTTCTCATTTTGCGTCTACCGCCTTGGGAATAGAAACACCGCAAATCATGATTGATATGTATAACACTACAGACTATTTGTTTTTATTATTCATTGCTGTAGTAATTGCCGCGCCGATTTTTGAAGAGTTAGTCTTTCGTGGTTTTATCTTTAAAGGACTGAAAAACTCACCGCTAGGTATTGTCGGTACGCTTATTATTACCAGTGTTTTATTTACCCTTATCCATGCAGGCCAATACGACTTGACCGTACTCGCAATATTATTTCCTTTAGCGATAATTTTAGGCTTGTCTCGCCAACGTAGCGGCGGAATTTACCTTCCTATTTACTTACATTTCGCTAACAACTTATACGCGTCAGTTTCTATGTATTTATTTATGAATTAATACCATAAATATTAACAATTTAAGTTAAGCACTTAACTTAGCTAAGCAGTAACGATATACTGCTTAGCTAAAATAAATTAACTTTCTTTTCGTTATAAAGTAGCGTTAGAAAACAACCAAGCGATAGCAATGCCTGATCAAAAAAAATCTAATACCACCTATTATATTTGCCAATTTTTAGGGGTGATTATTACACTTGCTATGACACTTTTGGGTTCATATGCCGACCCAGCTTTTCAAACGCCTGAAATGCAAGCTTCAATGCCCAATTTGATGATAAAAGTAATGATTTCATATGCTGGGGCAATATTATTAACCCATTATTTACTTCGTAATTATCAGCTTAAAAATCAAGTTACTGAATTAAAAGTTTTTTTTAAAATAATTTTACAATGTGCTCTGATAGCCACAGTAATTGATAGGGTATTAGAGTGGTTCTTTGATATTTCTATGCCTGATATGTTTATTTATCAATATGGTATTATTTTCGAAATAACTTCTTATATCTTCATTAATGCCATCTTTTTTCTTTTTTGGAGCTTGCTCTATTTAACGATAACATCGATTAGAGATCGAAGAAAATTAGCTGACCAACTTAAAGATCAACAACTTGCTAGCTTGATGAATCAAATTAATCCGCATTTTTTATTCAATTCTCTCAATACCATCCGCGGTATGATCTACGAAGACGAAGATAAAGCGGCGGAGCTAATTACTCAATTATCAACCTTGTTTCGCTATAACTTGTCTACAGACACACAAGCCTATACCAGTTTAGGAAAAGAGCTTAATGTTTGTCAGCATTATTTAGCCATCGAAGATATTCGCTTAGGCGATCGTTTACGCATAAAAATGAACATATCTCCCGACAGTGAAAATGCCAAAATACCTACTATGGGTTTATTAACTATCGTAGAAAATGCCATCAAACATGGCATAGCTCATTTAAAAGATGGCGGGACGTTGACCCTTAATAGCAAAATAGAAAATAATAGAGTGGTTATTGATATTATTAACCCCTACCAATCAGATTTAGTGAAGTCTGGCACTAAAGTCGGACTGAAAAATTTAACCCAACGGATTGAACTGATTTTTGGCAAGCAAGGTAAGTTAAGCCAAAAAACAGACCATGAAACTTTTCATGTAAATATGAGTTTACCTTATGAACCTATCGAAAATGGATAAGCCATTAAATGCCATTATTATTGACGATGAACGTATGGCTCGCCAAGAGTTACTGCGTTTATTAAAAAAACACCCAAACATTACTGTGGTCGCGCAAGCCGAGAATATTGATCAAGGTTTCGATGAAATAAAGGCTCATCAACCAGACGTCATATTTCTAGACATAGAAATGCCGGGTGGAACAGGATTAACACTTGCAGAGAAACTTAAAGGTGAAATTCCTATTGTTTTCTGTACCGCCTATGATGAGTTTGCGGTCGATGCTTTCGCGTTAAATGCTATCGATTACTTAGTTAAACCTATAGTGCCTGAACGTTTATCTGAAACCATCAACAAATTTTCCGCCAGTGAAATAGCAACTGATGAAGCTGCACTAGATGACGATTTTAAGCTGATGGTGAAGTTTGGTGATCACATGAAAATTATTCGTTTAGGTGATATTTCTCGTTTTGAAAGTATAGGTAACCATGCCGCTATTTATACACCACAGGGTAAAGCTTATTTACACAGTTCATTAAATAAAATTGAAGCTAGACTCGATACTAATACCTACTTTCGAGCTAGTCGTGTTGATATTTTACGTTTAGATGCCATTGAAAAGCTTGAACAAACAGTTAATTACGGCTTAATGGCGCAGCTTAAAAATAATGTAGAAGTAGAAATTTCACGTCGCCAAGCAAGTAAGCTAAAGACACAATTAGGCTTCCCTGTTTAATTCTAATAAGAGCTATTAATTTCATTATTAAATAAGAGCGTATTTATGAATCAACTGTATCCCGAGATTACTCCTTTTGATCATTTCTTATTACCTGTCGGTGACGGTCATCAATTATATGTAGAACAATGTGGTAACCCAAAAGGTCAACCCGTTGTATTTATTCATGGTGGCCCAGGTGCAGGATGCTCGGCCAATGACCGACGTTTTTTCGACCCAGAAAAATACCTTATTATTTTATTTGACCAACGTGGCTGTGGTCGTTCGCTACCCTTTGGTAGTTTAGAAAACAACGAAACCAATTTATTAGTTGCAGATATAGAACAAATTCGCCTGCATTTAAATATTCAAAAGTGGCATGTATTTGGCGGCTCTTGGGGTTCAACACTTTCTTTGGTTTATGCACAAACGCACCCTGTGTCAGTGACCAGCCTAGTACTGAGAGGTATATTTTTAGGCCGACCAGAAGATACACGTTGGGCATTTGAAGGTGGAGGTGGCACACGAATATTTGCCGACTATTGGCAAGAATATCTTGACGCATTGCCTGATGGTGAAAAGCAAACGAGTGTAAAAACTGCTTACGATATTATGATAGGCGATGATAAAGTTGCCGCAGAAAAAGTAGCACAAGCTTGGGCTAAATGGGAGATCCGTTGTTGTACTCTAAAACCTAATGAAGAATTTGTCGCGGCGCTTACCGGCGATGATTCATGTTGGACATTATCGAGACATGAAGCTCATTATATGGTCCATGGATGTTTTCTATCTGATAATCAAATACTGAACAACTGCGATAAAATTCAAGATATCCCAATGACTATCGTTCATGGCCGTTACGATATCGTTTGTCCTTTTGATAATGCTTGGTTATTACATCAACGACTTCCTATATCTGAGTTGTTCAGCACAATTGCAGGCCATGCTTCAATTGAGCCAGAAACGAGGGAGCAGTTAATTAACGCAACCAATAAAATGTTAGCTATTTAACATTCAGTTGCGCGTAAGCTTTTCGCTATATTAGAATTGCTTACGCTAACTTTTTTTCACCCTCCCTCTATAATAAGCATCAATAATTCTCTACACTAAGCCGATAATTATACAATATAAAATGCTTAGGATTAAAAATGAGAATTGCCCTCACAGTTCTTTTAGCACTAACAGTGTCTTGCACAAGCCACTCATTACCTGTTAAAGATAATGCCACCCGATATAAAGCCACATTCGATAATGCAGTACATCACGAAGCTCGCATCAGCGCTACTTTTACGCAGGTTGAAGCTGCTGTATTAGAAGTACAAATGAGCCGTACATCACCTGGGCGTTATGCCTTACATGAATTTGCTAAAAACGTTTACCAAGTTAGTGCAGTAAATAGTAAAGGTGAGCCGTTAACTGTAACGCGCCCAAACCCTTATCAATGGCATGTTGCGAATCATGATGGTGAAGTTACGATTAGTTATACCTTATTTGGAGATCGTGCTGACGGAACTTATTCTCAAGTAGATCGCACTCATGCTCATTTGAATATTCCTGCCACCTTTATGTGGGCTACTAATCATGAAAATCGCCCTATTGAAGTCAATTTTGTGCCTTTCGATAAAAAATGGCAGGTTGCTACTCAACTTAATAAAACACCTGATAAATACACTTTTACTGCACCTAATTTAGCCTATTTTATGGATAGCCCGACAGAGCTCAGTGATCATCAAGTAAAAAGCTGGACAGTAAATTCAAATGGTCAAGAATATAAAATTAATTTAGCGGTACATCATAATGGTATCGATAAAGATTTAGTTGAGTTTACTCGCCAAGCAAAAGCCGTTGTAGCAGAACAAATTAAGGTTTATGGAGAATTACCGGCCTTTGATTACGGAGAATACACCTTTATCGCTTGTTATTTGCCACATGTAAGTCGTGATGGTATGGAGCACAGAAATTCGACTATTCTGACCAATACAAAATCACTCGATGAAGGTAATTTTTCACAAATAGGTACTTTATCACATGAGTTTTTCCATGCTTGGAATGTTGAACGTATTCGGCCTAAAGCTCTAGAGCCCTTCGACTTTAGTGCAGCAAACATGACAACTAATTTATGGTTTGCTGAAGGCTTCACCTCATATTACGACAAATTGATGATCCGTCGTGCACAAGTATCAACTGTTGATGAATATTTAGCAGTGATTTCTTCAATTGTTAATCAAGCAGACCAAGTTCCTGGCGGTCAGTTTTTTACTCCTGAAGGTGCAAGTATGCTGGCAACATTTACTGATGCAGGCACCTCCATTGATAAAACTAATTTCAGTAATATATTTTTCAGCTATTACATTTATGGACGAGCCATGGCTCTAGCTCTCGATTTGTCTATTAGACAAGAATTTCCAGAAAAATCTCTCGACGATTTTATGAAGAAAATGTGGACCGATTTTGGTAAAGCAGAAATTCCTTACACACGAGATGATTTACGCATTACCTTAGCCAACTTATTGGATAACGAAGCGTTTGCTAAAAAGTTTTTTGATCAACATATCTATGGAAAAATAAAACCAAATTATACCCCACTACTAAAAAGTGCAGGCTTAAAAGTCGTTAAAGCGAATAAAGATCAAGCCTTTTTAGGTGCTGTTACTTTTTACTTTAACGGTGAAGCTGCCATTATTTCAAAACCAGTAAAAGTGGGTTCACCATTATATATTGCCGGCATTGAACGCGGTGACCAAATAGTGAAATTAGGCCGAAGAGCTATCGGCTCAAAAAGTAAATGGGTAAGTGCCTTAGAGCAGTTTAAACCCGGTGAAAGTACGACAATAGAATACATTCAACGAGGTCAAAAACTATCAACAACAATTACTTTTATTGAGAACCCAAAGCTCAAAGTAAAACAGATCGCCAAAAAAGACTTAAGTGACTCACAAAAAGCATTTTCATTAGCCTGGCTTGGTACAGATAAAGAGTAAGGAAATATGAGTAATTTCATATAGCTATTTACTGAAAACAATGAAAATAAAAAGATTAGATTTATCATTAATTTTTTTATTTTCAATAAGTTATTATTAAAATTAGCTTTAATAAAGTTAACTTTTACACTTTCAATAAAGAATAACTAACGTAAATAAAGGCTTTGTTTATCTGGTAAATCAGTTGTAATATACCAGCAATAATTTGTCGTTATGCTAAAAAGCACTGACCTTTTCATGCATATTTTATAGGATTTTTTGTGTCATATTCCCAAGAAAAAACCGAAGAATTAACCAATCCAATAATCCATTTATTAGGAGAGCAATTAACATGGCGCTGGGAAGATAGGTTCTCTGTTATGTTGTCTGAGTTCTCCCGTGATAAAAAAGATAAAACACTTGATGCACTACGCCAGCAATTTGAGCACGAGTGGAATAAAAAGTCAGTAAAAAGAGCGCCTCAAGAAATCAAAGACCATTTAGGACCATTAATTAAGTTGAATAAAGATCAACTGATTTTAGCTCGACCAGCCACAGATTCTACGCCAGCTGTTATCGCTCTATGGTGGCCTTGGGGGCACGGTGGTACGTATTCATTACGTTTAGCATTGCTAGATTCGCCTTATAAATATCAAGATGACTCCACTAGCGGAGCAGGATTAATAACTCGTTTAAAAAGCTTGTTTGCTTAAATTAAGTTACGTGCATGGAAATACAGTTTCAAGCGTAGCCCTGCAGCAAATTATCCTCCTTTATTTGTTACACCGATAATGCTGTAAAGATATTTACTTTTCTAAACGGAAATTTACCCCTGCGTCAGACATCACTTTCAAAAAGTCACTTTTAGTACATTCTGCAACTTGCTGACAAACAATAAGGTATTTATCGATAGCAGGCTGGTGCTCCTGCAAAGCCGATTTTTCCAGCCAAAATAATGCTTTATTTAAGTCACGTTCTCCATGTTTACCCGTGATATAAAGTTCTGCTAAATTCACTTGTCCGAGTTTGTGGCCCCTTTGAGCAGAAATTGTAAAATTTTCGAATGCGCGTTGATAATGATTGGGTATATAGTTCGCTTCAGCAAAGGCTAATCCAGAGTTATTTTGTCTTGCTCCAGGAAAATAAGTACTACTTAAAAAGCGCTTTTTAGCAGTTACTACCGGCTTGCCTCGTAGCCTATTTTCTACAGGCCTTTCAACGCGATAAATAGCCCCTTGTGAGCGCATTTTCTGTAGCTCATTAAAACTATAATGATGTTCTTTTCTTGAAAAGAAACTAAAATGAGTAACATGGCCAACTCTAATGCTTTCATCAGCGCCACGCTGCATATTATAGAATAGGCGGCTATAGACGACCGTCACGATATCCCCTGTAATATCGACAACTTTACCTATCCTATATTTTTCAGTTGGTCGCAATTTGTCGGATAAGTAGCGAAAATCTACATGGTAGAAATCGTTCACTGCTGGTTTGTCGATAAATTGATCTGACCATTGCTGTTTTTCAAACTCCCCCTGCACAAAGTAAGCTAAAACCATTAATGTTAACAGTGTACCTAAAAATTTACTGATCAGTCGCCATGCAGGGAACAGGCTTTTTGATAACTCTTTCAGCCTTTGTTGCGGTAAGGTATCAACGTCAGTTTTAGTCCAGCACTGCTGACATTGGATAATTGTATTTTTTTCTACAGGATAAAAAGGAATCGATTCAATAAAAAGGAAAGCATATTTAATCACTCCTTTGACTTGATGGTGAGTAGAACCACAATCGGGACAAGTTAACTCATCGATAACACTTCCTTGAATTATTGACTCACTGTATTCCATTTTTATACTCTATTATTATTGTTGTTATTTTTTATACCATTGGCATAAAAATCATACAAGCATTAATTACGAAAAGATTAGTAGTTAATGCTTTTTATTCGCTATTTTTTAAAGAATCGATAACAGGTTTATTAATGTACTTACGTAGAGGGAGATAACAAGCCATTAACGACGTAAGTAAGATCAACGCTAAGGTTAAAATAAGTGATGGTATTAATACAATTGAAAAATAGCCTGCTATCAACGTTCTAAAGTTGAAATAAATTATTAGAACTAACAAGCCGCTCGCCAAAATACCAATAAACAATGGCTTGATGTTATCAATAAATATCAACTTCACAATATCATGCTTTTTAGCCCCAATTGCCATACGTGTTGCAATTTCAAAGCGTCTAATTTGCGTGCTGTAACTTAAAATTCCGTATAAGCCAATGGCGGCCAATAAAAAAGTAAATACCGCTAACACAGCACTGGTGATGGCTGTAGTGTACTGAGTAAAAAGCATATTAGTTTGAACGTCAGTTAAACGTTCAAGGCGTGACAAAGTAAACTTATTAGTTACTGTTTTAATAGTGTTAACAACATGCTCTCGAGTAAGGGTTTGTTGTGGTTTCACTTTTATTAAAAAGTTACTAGACCCTTTCCATATTGGCCAATATACCTGTGCAGGGTCTACTGCTTGGTTAGGCAAATTTACCCCCGAAACTACCCCAATAATAGTTCGGGTAACAGCATTGTTTTCATGGTCAATCTCACCTTCCATTGCTATTTTCATCCCTACGACGTTGCCTTCAGCTGTTAGCTGTTTAGCAAAAACATCGTTAACAACAAAAACTTTTTGACCATTTTGAATATCTTCTTCGCTAAACCAATCCCCCGCTAATAAAGGCTGTTCGAGTAAATTAATAGCATTGTGCCCTGATTCACCTTGAATTTCTGCGCTAAAAACTTGCTCCTGACCGACTAGTGAAAAGTTGGTTGAATATGCGTTCATAGGTGAATTAGATTGGCTGAGCTCTGCTACTTCTGGCAATTGCATTATCGCGCTTTTGATTTCTTTAATAAGTGATAATACTTCATCACTGTTCCACTTTAGCAAACTAGAACGAGTTAACTCTAAGGTAAACACTTGCTCTATATTGTATTTCATCGGGGTATTAATAATCGCTCTGGATTGGTTAAACAAACTTAAATTTGCAAAAACCAATAACGCGGTCACAGCAACTTGGCTAATGATCAGTGCTTGGCGTACTTTTTTAGAGACTTGAATACCCGAGCCTTTACCACTGCTTTGTAAGTTACTATTTAACTGTCGATAATTAATCACACGACTGCTGAGCTTGGCAAAAACAAACGCTAAAATCACCAAAAAAAACAAAGCCATACTTAATGTGAAGGTATTGATAGTGAGTTCATTAACTCGCGGTAGAAACTCCGCCAAATAAAATTGTAATAACCAAAATCCCATAAGAGTGATGATTAAGGACAGAATTAAAGCAGCAAATACCAAGACAATGGATTCAGCATAGAAGCTTGAAAAAATTTGTTGCTTAGACGCACCTACAGCTGCGTTGATAGATAATGATCTTTGCTGTTCAATGGCACGAGCGATAAATAAATTGCTGACATTTGCAAAAGCAATGGCTAACAATCCAACTACAGCTGCGAGCAATAAATACAGTCGTTGTTTATTATCACCAATAATAATCGACTTAAGTGACTTTAATTTTAAGCTCACTGTCCAATCTTTATAAAAGGCCATAGAAATAACATTTTCTTGCCATATCTCATTTAAAAATGAGCTAATTTTCTGTTCGGCCTGAAGCTGAGAATAGCCAGCTTTTAGCTTACCGATGTAGGCTAATTCATAAAGCACATTCCCCCAGGCATCATGATAAGATTTTGCTTTAAAATTAAAATCCCAAGGCAACCAGTATTGTGTTTTTCGACCAATAGCAAATATTTCAGGTTCAATAAAATGCTCAGCTACAACACCAATAATATTAAAACTTACTTCGTTAATCGTTATTTTTTCAGATAATACTTCAGGACTCTGATTGTATTTTTCTTGCCATGTTTCATAACTTATCAAGGCAACAGGGCGATTACTGCCTTTCTTTTCGCTTTGATCAAAAGCTCTACCAAGCGCTATCGGAGCCGACGTTAAAGTGAAGAATTCAGGAGTAACAAAAGTAGTATTAACCTGTGGTTGTTCTGGGTCTGACGCGAGTAAGCTTTCCCCAAAACAAAGCAATGCAGATTCACTAAATACGTTTTGCTTTTCATAAAAATGGAGCAAACCAGGGTAGCTAAAACTACTTGATCTTTCTTTAGCAAAATTGTCAGCTAAGTTATGCTCAACAAAATAAAGTCTGTCTTGCTCAGGGTATGGCAAAGGCTTTAACAACATGACATACGCCAATGTTAACACACACAGCAAAGCACCCAACGTGATCCCCATAGTAGTAACGACACTAAAAAAAAATCCTGGTTTTTGCTTAAGGTTTAAAAAAGCTTGTTTTAGTTGATAGATAAATAAATTCACTATTCACAACCTTTTAAAGTTTTCTGCACGGGTTTGTTAATGTACTGACGTAGAGGAAAATAACAGGCAAACACTGACATCACACTGATCACTGCTAATGTCACAAGAAAAACAGGAAGTAATTGTAATGTGATGTAGTAGTTTACTTGTTCACTGAATACAATCGTTAATAATGACAAAATACCGACACTGAACAATATGCCTAACAGTATTGCGCTAGCATTGTCTTTGATAATCAATTTAATTAAGTCACCACGTTTAGCGCCAATAGCCATGCGTGTTCCTAGTTCAAAGCGACGCATTTGTGTGCTGTAACTTAAAATGCCATACATACCAATCGCCGACAAAATGAAGGTGATAACGGTAAGAGCCGCTGTGGTAATTGCCGCGGTATACTGGCTGAATAAACGCTGTGTTTTCTGTTGCACTAGCGTTGAAAATTCAAATAAACTTATCGATTTAGTGGTCGATTTAATAGAGGCAACTAACTGTTCCCGCGTTAGGTTTTGATTATCTTTCAATTTAATCAGCAAGTTAGAACGGTTTAAATTAGGCATATAAACGCGTGCTGGAATCGTTATTTTCCCCGGTAATTTATGATCGTCAACGATACCAATGATAGTAAACGCATTCGGGCCACCAAAAGAAAGTTGCTTGCCTAGTGCCGCGTTCAAATTACCTTGTTCCTTGGCGACTAATTGCTTGGCAAGTTGCTCGTTAATGATCAGTACCGGTGCTCGGTCAGTAAAGTGACTATCGATAAAATTCTCACCCATTAATAGTCGTTGCCCCATCAGCGAGAAATAATGGCTATCTACACTTTTACCAAGAGGTAACACGGTTTGGTTAGAAGTTACTTCGGTTAGCGACCAAGTACCTTCACTGTCGGTTAATGGTGAGCTATTTCTACTGGCCACACTGACCTGGGGTAATTCAGCTATTTTTTGTAATATTTCACCGGTAATCGCAGAGCTTTCTGCGCGCGTTAATGTGCTCGCATCAGTTTGAGTGAGTACCACACTGCTTAATTGTTCAACTTTCATCACGCTCGGATCGTAAATAGTTTGTAATGAGGTTTTTAATAAATTTATATTGATAAAAATTAACACTGTAGCCACGGTTACTTGGCTAATAACCAAGAAGCTACGCATCCCTTTCGATACTTGTAAACCTGTGCCTTTACCACTGGTTTGAATGCTGTTATTTAATCGCCGTAAGTCTATAGCTCGGTAACTTAATAAAGCGAACAATGTGGCTAAGAGTAAAGTGATTAGCAATGCGCTGGTTAAGGTAAAGTAGCCAAGGCTTAGCTCATTAACACGTGGTAAGACTTGTTGTAACTGTGTTTGCAATACACTAAAGCCAAACTTTGCAATAAGTAATGCTAATAACAGCACACCAAACATCAACAGAAACGATTCAGCGAAAAGCACACTAAATAGGTGTATCCGCTTAGCACCTACAGCCGCTCGTAAAGCTAATTGGTTCTTTTTTTCAACCGTGCGAGAAAGTTGTAAATTAGCGATATTAATAAAGGCGATAACTAATAAACCAATAACGCCCAATAACAATAAGTACGCGCTGCGACCACTTTCGCCTAAAATTACTGACTGAAAGGACAATAATTTCGCTTCAATATGCCATCCTTTGTTGTAGCCGTTTTGGTCGATATTTTCTTGCCAGGTATCATTGACTAACTGGGTAACTTTCGCTTGCGCTAGTTCAACAGTTTCACCGCTAGCAAGCTTACCAATAAAGGTTAAGTTATTCGCCCTATCCCACCAGCGAGCTCGATACGTTTCGCTGCCAGCATTAAAATTGAAAGGCAGCCAAACTTTAGTTTCTCGGCCAATGGTTGATACTTTAGGTTCAATGAAATCCGGCGATAATACGCCGATAACCTGAAAGCTAACGCCACGAAAAGTGACTTTTTCTTTAAGAATATCTGTTGATTCTGCAAAATCTTTTACCCATGTTTGATAGCTTAATATCGCAACAGGTATATTACTATGAATGTGCTCCTCTTCTAAAAATGGTCGACCAATCGCCATATTGGCAGCAGTGAGTTCAAACCATTCGGGGGTAACATAGGCGGTCGATAATGTTGGTTGCATAGCAAGCGAGGTTAAGACTTCATCATCGTAAATAGCTAGTGCTACTTGCTCAAAAACCTGCTGGTTATTATATAAATGCACTAAGCTCGGGTAACTAAAAGCAGTAACATTTAAAGCACCCGCTGCATCAAACTGCTGGCTATCGACACGGTATAATCGGTCTTGATCTGGGTACGGCAGTGGCTTTATAAGCATTACATAAGCCAATGTTAATACACACAACAAAGCACCCAAGGTAAGACCCATGGTGGAAATAACACTGAAAACAAAACCCGGCCTTCTTTTTAGGCTTAAATATGCCTGCTTTAATTGGTAGATAAATAGGTTCATTAATCAGATCCTTTTAAGGCGTGAATCGCCGGCTTACTAATGTATTGCCTTAGTGGTAAATAACAAGCCAATAACGAAAGGGGAGAAATTAATAAGATAGTCGTTATAAACATCGGTACTAATTCCAGAGTGAGATATGATGAAACTTCAGCGCTAAAGAATACAAACACACCAAATAAAATAGCTAAACTGAACAATATCCCAAAAATAATCGGCTTCATATTGTCCTTTAAGATCATTAATATTAAATCACTGCGCTTAGCACCAACCGCCATGCGTGTACCTAATTCCAAACCTCGCATTTGTGTGCTGTAACTTAAAACACCATACAGACCGATACCCGCAAGAAAGAAAGTGATTAACGCTAAAACCGCTGAGGTCACCGCTGTGGTAATTTCGGTAAACAAACTTTGGGTAAGCATGTCATCTGCTGAATTAAAGCTAAAAACTGCATACCTTGAGTCAATTTCTGCTAATAATTTGGCCAATTGTTGGCGACTAATAGACTGGTCTTCCTTGATTTTAAGTATAAAGCTTTGTGCGTTTAGTTCATTAGGCGCATAAGACCTAGGTACTGCTGCTTCAGCATCATCGTTGCCAAATGCTGTATCGCCAGGAATATTGATATCTTTGACAACACCTATTATTTTAAAGTCTGGTTCGCCTATCGATTTGAGTCGCATTCCTATGACATTACCGTCAGGTTTTAATTGCTTAGCAAAGGCTTGGTTAACAATCATCGCATGCTTGTTTTCTCGCCGATCGATTACCGTAAAGTTTTCACCTTGTAAGAACGGTTGCTCAATTATATTGAAGTACTTGTGGTCAATTCTTTTGAAATATGGTGTATGCCTTTTATTAGCAGTAAGTTGGGTTAACGCTTTAATGCCAAAACCATCTAAAGGTGAACTCCCTTGCGCAATAGCTTCCACTTGCGGTATGTCTACCAGTTTTGCCATTATTTCAGCCATAATGGGTATAGTTTCTTCTTGAGTAAGGGGTTGGGGTGCAGAAAAATTTAAAAATAAAGTCGAAATATTGTTAGTGGTAAAACCTATCGGGGCATTAATGGTTTTCACGGCATCTTTAAGTAAACTAAAGTTGCTAAATACCAATACTGTCGCTAATGCGACTTGGCTAGCGATTAATACCTGGCGAATATTTTTCGATACTTGTAAGCCACTCCCTTTCCCACTACTTTTCAAGGTACTATTAAGTTCACGGTAATTGATCATACGAATACTTAATTTAGCAAAAAACAAAGCAAAAATAATGGTTATCAACACCGCACAGTCAATGGTTATCGAGTTAATAGATAATTCGTGAACTCTAGGCAATACCGAAGTCAAATATTGCTGCATAATATAAAATCCGCCCATAGCAAGCACTAAAGCAAGTATAATCGACAACAACATCAGTAAACTCGTTTCAGCAAATATCGCTTTAAACAGGTGATTTTTAGTGGCGCCAACCGCTGCTTGAATAGCCATTTGTCGTTGTTTTTCGACAGCACGTGCCATAAATAGATTAGAGATATTTGCACAAGAAATCATTACTAAGCCAATGACACCCACTAACAACATGGTTGCTATTGATTCACTGCTACCTAGCATAACTTTTTTAATCGAACGCACTCTCATAACGACTGACCAACCTTTAAAAAAGGCCATCTCAGCGACACCTTCTTGCCAGCGTTCACTAACTAAGGGGGTTAAAAGCTGTTCAGTTTGTCTTTGGTTAATTCCTTTTTTTAATTGGCCAATAAACTTAAGGCTGCCATTAATACTAGTAAAACTTTCTCTGCTTCCTTGTTCAGTCTGGTTATAGTCCCATGGCAGCCAAACTTGCGTTTCACGGCCAATTTCAGCTAATACAGGTTCAACAAAGCTTTCTGCCAATACACCAATAATGCGATAACTAACGCCACTGATATTAATTTTTTTGTTAATAATATCTGCAGTGCCATCATACTCTTGCTGCCAAGTATTATAACTGAGCATAGCAACCGGGTTATTGGTATCTAAAGCTTCACTCTCCTCAAATATGCGCCCCATGGCTAAAGGCGATGCTAAAAATTTATGTAATTCTGGCGTGGTATAAGTGGTATTAATAAGAGGCTGACGATTGTGAGAAGTGATCACGCCTTGGCTATAAGACATCATTGCAGCATGCTCAAATGAGACTTTACTTTGGTATAAATGCACTAAACCAGCATAACTAAAAGCAACCGTTTTGGTTTCCTCCTCTGCGCCAATCACTTTATGCTCAGCAACAAAAAGACGATTTTGCTCGGGGTAAGGCAATGGCTCAATCAACATTAAGTAGGCTAATGTCAACACACATAATAATGCGCCTAAGGTCATTCCCATGGTTGAAACAATGCTAAAGACAAAGCCCGTTTTTTGTTTAAGACTAAGAAATGCTTGCTTTACCTGATAAATAAACAAATCCATTATTCACAGCCATTCAAAGAATGAATTACAGGTTTATTAATGTACTGCTGAAGCGGTATGTAACAGGCAATTGAGGAAAGTAATACTATCGCCGCCAATGTAAAGATAAATAATGGAATAATATCTAAGCTAATATAGGCACGCAGTGTGTCGCTAAAACCGAGATACAAAACTAATAGCACTACAACACTGACCATTAAACCAATTAATAATGCACCAATATTATCTTTAAATATCAAGTTAACTATATCTTTGCCTTTTGCACCAATAGCGAGTCGAGTTCCAATTTCAAAACGACGCATTTGGCTGGAATAACTTAAGATGCCATATAGACCTAATCCCGATAAAGTCAGCGTTAATATCGCTAATACTAATGTAGTTACTGCGGTAGTGATTGAAGCAAATAACCGGCGCTCTTTATATTCATTCAACGAAGTAAAACTAAATAAACTCAGTTTTCTGTCAATACTTTTCATAGTAGTGATCATTTCATCACGACTAAAGGTTTGTCCTTGGTGAGTTTCTAGCAATAACATATTCCTTGCTAAGCTTGCAGGATAATAAAAGCGAGATTCAGCCTGTTGCCGCCCAGGAACATTAATACTTTTAACGACACCAATAACTTCTACGCCGTTTTTAAATTTTACACCGATAGCACTACCATTTGGCGCAAGTTTCTTAGCAAAGACTTCGTTCACTAGCATCACAAGGTTTCTATCTTTGATATCAACAAGCGTTAAATTATCACCCTCAACGATTTCTTGCCCGAGCATAGTAAAATATTGATCATCAATATCTTTGCCTAAGGCAGTATAACGGTGCTCTGTTGAAGCATTTGTAAGCGCTAATGTGCGAAAGCCACTTGGACGCATCGCCTGACTCACATTTTTAATTTTTGGATTGGCTAATAATTCTGCTTTGAGGTCTGTCAATAATTGTGCTTTTAAGTCTCGATCGATACTCGGTAAAGCCAATACAACCGAAGTGATATCATCAGTTTTATAACCTAGCGGTTGAGTAATTAATTCATTAGCGTCCTTATACAAAACAACATTGATAAAGACTAACGCTGTAGCTGTCGCAATTTGGCTACTAATGAGTACATTTCTAATTCGCTTTGACACCTGAATTCCACTTCCCTTGCCACTTGATTGCAAGGTTGAATTTAACGCACGGTAGTTGATCATTTTTCGGCATAAATGTGAGAAAATCATGGTTAAAACAAGCAATAAAACAATTGATGAAATAAATGAAAAGGTATTTAACCCAAGTTCATTAATTCGAGGGAGATAATCACCGAGATAGTGTTGCAACAAGCTAAAGCCAACAAAAACAAAAAACTGCGCAACCACAATTGCTGCAGTCATTAATAATCCGGTTTCTGCAAAAATATTGCGAAACAATTGTGATTTTGTTGCTCCTACGGCGGCAGAAATGGCTAACTGTTGTTGACGTTCAACAGTACGAGAGACAAATAAATTAGCGATATTGGCACAGGCGATTAACAATAAGCCAACAGCACCAATTAATAATAAATATACACTCCGCTCTCCGTCACTAATAATAAAAGATTTTACTGTTTTAACTTTAAGAGCAATTGACCAACCTTTAAAAAATTCATGATCAGAAACTTGATTTTTCCAATTATCACTGACCATCGATGTCAATTTTTGGTTTATTTGTTCATTTGAAAAATGGGTAAACTCGGTACTTAACTTACCTACATACATTAACCCACCATCGTCATTCCCCCATCTTTTTCGTTCTTGTTCACTAACAGAATTAAAATCCCATGGGATATATAATTGGCTTTTAAATTCAGCACCTGCCATGGGTATTTCTATGTTATCTTCAGCTAGCACACCAATAATACGATAACTGGTATCACCAAAGGTCAGGTTTTGTTCAAGAATTTTTCTATCGCCATTAAACTCATTTTGCCAAGTATCATAAGTTAATACTGCCACAGGGTTATAACTGTTAACTTTTTCACTTTCTTCAAAACCTCGCCCAATTGCCATTTTTGCTGAAAACATACTGAACCATTGTGGCGTAACAAAGGAAATTGCTACCATAGGTTCACTAGGCTGAGAAGTAAGTACATCACCATCAAAATACATCAGAGTACTTTGTTCAAACAAATTTTGGTTATTGTATAAATGCATTAAATTGGGGTAAGTAAAAGACCGACCATCTATGGCATTTTCATTACTGATCAACTGATGCTCAATATTAAAGAGACGCGCTTGATCGGGAAAAGGTAATGGCTTGAATAACATCACATAGGATAATGTTAATACACATAATAACGCACCTAAAGTGACTCCCATGGTTAGTACCACGCTAGTTACAAAAATAGGTTTTTGCTTTAAGCTTAAATAAGCTTGCTTGATTAAATAACTGTTCATTTTCGTTACCTTGATTTTATCACCTGAATTATTTCAAACATTCAGGAATATCATCGACTGCCTTACCTTACCTACAAGGATGTAGGTATAAGGTTTACGTCCAGTGGACAACCTAGCTTTCAGGTTTGTCTTAACTATCCACCAAGATCGATACTAAAAATTCAATATGACATTCGCTAATGCATGTTGATTTATATATTAACTCGCTATTTTCACAGCTGGTGATCGCAAAATAGTACCGTCAAGTAGTTGTACTTTGGTACGCGCCATATCAGCGTAACGAGGATCATGCGTAACCATGCAAATGGTTGTGCCTGATTTGTTTAATTGCTCAAGTACGTCCATAACTTGATCACCACTTTTTGAATCAAGATTACCGGTAGGTTCATCAACTAATAACACGGCAGGGTTTGCAACTAATGCACGTGCTATTGCAACACGTTGTTGCTGCCCACCAGAGAGTTGATTAGGTTTATGACTAATACGATGCGATAAACCTACTTTTTCTAAGCACTCTGTCACACGTTTTTTTATGTTGGCATTATTTGGCTTATCAGCGTGGTAACGTAAAGGTAAAGCAACGTTGTCGAAAACAGATAATTCATCAATCAAATTGAACGATTGAAAAATAAACCCAATTTTTTCGTTACGTACTTCTGCGGCACCATCAAGTGATAAGTCGGTAACATTTTCGCCTTCAATAAAATATTCACCACTGCTGCTAACATCAAGCAATCCCATAATTGAAAGTAAAGTCGATTTACCGCAACCAGACGGGCCAGAAATTGAAACATAGTCTCCTTTGTTTATAGTTAAATCAATCGACTTTAAAGCATGTGTTTCTAACTCTTCAGTTTCAAAAATTTTGCCAATATTCTTTAGGGAGAGAATTGCTGTGCTCATGTAAATATCCTTTTCTAAATAGTTTTTATAGCTCAATTATAAAATCGAGATTATTGGAGTTTTATAGTTACTTAAATCTGAAATAATAAATTGTTCACCTAGTTTTGCACCTGACTTTATTTCAATAAATCGACCGGTTTTATCACCAAAAATTATTGATACCTTTTTGGCTTCAGTTAATTGATCATTGAGTTGATACAAAGATGATTCACTTGTAGCTCTCACATTAGCGGGACGATCAATGTAATATATATTTTTCAACGTTTTCGCCGTAATTACAGCATCAATATTTTGTTCAGGGCGAACACTTTCAGGTAATGTACGTGGTAATGAAATTTCCACTTCAACGGTGTTTTGGTCAACGATAGGATCAATACGCATAACTTTTCCCCTAATAAGCTCTTGCCGAGTATCAACCATAACTTTCTGACCAACCTTCACCAATTGCACTTGGTTCTGTGGAACACGGATTAACGCAATTAGTTCGGTAACACTGCCGATTAATGCGACTTCTTGTCCTGGAGACAAGCTTTGTCCCAGTTTTACTGATAAGCGCTGTAATACTCCATCAAATCCAGCCTTTACAACCAACTTACTTTGACGGTTTTTAGCAATAATTAGTTTTTGTTTAACTTGCTTAATACGCTCTAATTGTATGTTTACTGCTTCTTTATGTACTTCGCTAAGCTGCTCATTACGCTCTATAAATATATCTATTCTTTCTTTAAGTTGCTCTTCACGTAATAAATTCTCTTGATACTCAATTTGTTTGACAATTCCGCTTTTGACCAATTTTTTTTGTGCCACTAAATTCAAGTTCACTGCTTTGTGCTGTGAAACCAATTCTAAGTAATTTGATTTTTCGATCAGAGTCTCACGTTTTTGGTTAAGCATTAATTGCCGTAAATTTGCCTTTGACTCCGCAAGAGAATATTCCGCACTTTCAACTTGTTGTTGCAATTCAGGGTTTGCCAATTTAACTATTACACTTTCTTTTGTAACAGCTGCACCAGGTTTTAGTACAATTTCTTCAACTGTAGCTTGAGTTAATGTGGTAATTAATTGTAATTTGTCAGAAGTCAACTTACCGTAGCCCTCAACAGTCACGTCGATATCTCCTTGGGTCACAGTCGCTAATAATAAATCTTTTCTCGCTAAACTAACGCTATTTAAAGACGCCCTCGCGTATGTAACTAATACAGTAACTGTAATAACTGCGACAATGATCATTACCGTTTTGTTATTTAATAGACTTCTTTTAGGTTTCTTCTTTACAATATCCACATTAATCTCTTGATATATCAGGTATTACAATTTCTATTAATTTGAATAGCCATTTTCATGCCAACAATATTTTCATTAAATTTCAATAACTAACAATACAAGATTATGATATCTTTTCGAAATAGTTCGATAATGAACTCATAAATTGTCACAACTCAACCGTAATTTTCATCTTAGAGTTTTTACATACCTTTCTAGAGGCATTACACTGTACGCTTGATTTCATATTCAGGATTTTCTTTTGGCTAAATCGGCTCTTGTTTGGGACTTACCCTTACGTATTTTCCATTGGTTATTTGCATGTACCGTGATCGCTTCGTGGTATACCTCAGATCAAGACCGTGACTTGATAGAGCAACATATGCAACTTGGTTATTTTGCTTTAGGCTTGATTATGTTCAGAGTTATATGGGGCTTTGTCGGTACAAAGCACGCTCGTTTTGTTTCTTTTATTCCTAAACCTAAGCAGTTACTCGCATATTTAAAGAGCTTAAAGCAGAGTCGTGCATCAGCCAGTGTAGGTCATAATCCATTAGGCAGTTTGATGGTTGTTTTGATGATTATTCTCATTAGCTTACAAGCGATCAGCGGCTTATTTATTAATGATGATGTATTTTCTGCTGGGCCTTATAACGCGGTGGTAAGTAAAGAAGTAGAGCAAATAATGGCTTTTTTGCATCACCATCTTTTTGATTACATGATTATCGCTATAGCGATACATTTATTCGCTATTTATTACTATGTGCGAATTAAAAAAGAAAGCTTGATTGTACCGATGATCACAGGGAAAAAATCATCAATGCATATCGATGATTCTGACGTAATTAAGCATTCAAAAATATGGCTTGCCGCTGTTATTATTTTTACAGTAACGGTATTTATCTATTGGTTGGTGGTTTTGAACGTACCAATTACAGAAGAGTATTATTAGCTAGCGAGGTAAATTCACTAGCTAAATCAATTTATAACTATTTAAAAGTTATTCTGCTTTGAAATTATCATGACAGCCGCCACAAGTTCTGCCAACACCACCAATGGCTCTCTTAACTTTCTTTTCATCGCCGCTTAGTGCTGCTTTTTGTAAGTTTTCAGCCGCTATCGTTAAGTCTTTAATACGTTTAGCATACGCATCTGGCTGTTGCCAAATTTTGTCTAATGCTTCAGTTTTCACTTTATAAGCTGACGTATCCGTTTTTGTATAATCAGCTATCATCAATGATAATTGATTTATACGTAATGCATGTTTGCCTGCTTTTTCAGCATCAAAAGGAATTTTTCCTTTTGCCATGCCACCTAATTGCCACATATTATTGCCCAATAAACTGAATATTGATTGACGTAATTCAGTTACGTTTTCCGCATGTTTTAGTGATTTTGCAGAGTTGGCCATTGCTGCCGTGGTTAATACAGTAACAGCGCCAGCGATGGCTATTTTTGTTATAAATTTCATTTGTTTTTTATTCCTATTTTTTATTATGCTTATTATTATACGTACGTTTTTTTTCGGTTCAATAAGGCTATTTTTATTAATCAGCTCAGTGAAATTATTTTTCATTCAAACTAGAGTTCATTATCGGACTAATAAGTAGTTCATTATCGAACCAAGCTAGAGCCACCGTTATCGTTAGGCTTAGGAAGGACGAGCATGATAGTAACACCTTTGTTGTCATTGTTACTTAATTCCATTACTCCGTGGTGCTGCTCAATAATATTCCTACAGAAACTCAAACCAATACCTTGTCCTTGTGGTTTAGTTGAATATAACGGCACAAATAAATTAGACAGATTACTAAAGCCATGTCCATTATCTATAACTTCTATAATATAATACTGTTCCTGTAAAGCTAGCGTCACCCTAATATCAGTTGCTCCCGCCTCTTGTGAATTTTTAAATAAATTAATGAAAATTTGTTCAAAAAACTCTCCATCAGCCCAAAATTCATCAACACTAGCCTCTAGGACTATTTTAATATCTTTAAATAGTCCAGCTGTAGACTTTATAACATGTTTAATAGACAACCATTGGCAATGTATTTGTATTTGTTGCGAAATTGACGAGTAACGATTTACAAATGACTGCAAGTGCTGGCAACGTTCAGTGATAACCCCTAACACCATTTTGTCTCTTTCATTAGTCGCTTTATCAGCGAGTGTTTCTGCCATTGATGATACAGGCGTCAGAGAATTACGAATTTCATGCCCTAAAACACGAATAATTTGCTGCCATGCATTTAACTGACTTTCACGGAGAGCGGGTTCAATATCAATAAAGACCAGAAGCTGATGATTTTCTCCATCATCTATAAATTCACTGTGCCTTATTTGCCAGCGGCTTTGTTTCGCTTGGTCAATAAACTGCCAGCCATCTGCATTAGAATATAAACCAAGTAGATCTGCTGTTGCATGACGAAACATTTGCCATGGCTGTTTAAATAAGTAATAAAAAGCTTCGTTTCCGAGCGTTAATTGTTGTTTTTCATTAAAAACTAATACCGGTGTATCTAATTGAGAAATCAGTTGATATACCAAAAAGGCTTGTTGATCGTGATGAGATTTTTGAGTTTGTAGTTTCTCACTCAATACCTTTAATTGTTGATGAAACTCTTTTACTTTACCCTGTGGAAACGCAGATTTACCAAACTGATTATAGTCCTCTTGGTTAATAGCGTCTAAATGCAATAATGCCCGAGTATAAGGCCTCATGACTTGCTGTTTAATTGATAAAACATTCCAAAAGCACAACAAGCATACGAGTAATTCAGCAATTAAAATCCACTGCCACTTTATAGTTAATAACCATAAAACACAGCCAGTTAACAATAAGATAACGATACATAGCATCATTAACTTAACTAAAATATACCTTTCAAGCGAGTTAGTTTTTAGCAAGGCCATATTTTTCCAGTCGTCTATACATAGAGGCTTTGGTTAAGCCAAGTAACAATGCAGCCTGAGGCACATTACCTGTCGCTTTATTTAAAGCGAGTTTTACTAGACTAACCTCGGCTTCAGCCAACGTCATCAAGGGAAGTTCATCCAATACTTGAATTGGCGTACTTTGTTTTTTCTCATTATTAACAACATTTTTGATGTGTAAATCTTCTGTTATCAATTGCTCATGCTCAGTTAACAATACAGCCCGTTCTATTAAGTGACTCATTTCTCTAACATTTCCAGGCCAATGATAATCAAGCATAGCTTGCTTTGCGCCTTGTGAAATAGTATTTACTGAACGTTGGTATTTTTTAGCAAATTTTTCTACAAAATAATGAGCTAAAGGTAAGATATCTTCGGAACGCTCTTGCAATGCAGGTATTCTAAATTCAATTGTATTCAAGCGATAGTATAAGTCTTCTCGGAAAAGCTCTTTGGCTAATAATTGAGAAAAGTTTCCATTTGTCGCTGAGATGACACGAGTATTGGTTTTTTGTGTTTGGCTCGACCCTAGTACTTCATATTCACCATTTTCTAAAACACGCAACAACTTTGCTTGCTGAGCTAACGGAATATTAGCAATTTCATCTAAAAATAGCGTGCCATTTTCCGCCAATTCGAATCGACCTATACGGCTTTGCTTAGCATCAGTAAAAGCGCCTTTTTTATGGCCAAACATCTCACTTTCAAAGAGGGACTCACTGATAGCGCCCATATTTACAGAAATAAAGGCGTTACTGCTACGTTGCGATTGTTGATGGATAAACCGGGCAAGTTCACTTTTACCTGTACCATTATCACCGGTTAATAAAATGCTAACATCTGTATTGGCAACCGCTTGTACCTTTTTCAATAATTGTTGCATTACCGCTGACTGCCAAACATAGCCTTCATTACTTTCTTTACTGAGCTGTTGTTTTAGTTTTTTATTTTGATTTTCTAAACTCGACATATTGAGTTGTTGCTCAACAGCATGCAGTAGTTGTTTATTGCGCCATGGTTTTTCAATAAAATCGTTAGCCCCCAAATTCATTGCTTTAACAACAAGATCTGTGTTCGACCAAGCGGTCATTGCTACGGTGGGTAAATGACTATACGAAGAGTTTTTTAGCCAATCCAAGAAGGCTAATCCTTCCTCGCCAGATGTAGTATCTAATTGATAATTCATATCCAACAAAATCAATGCTACTGCATGATTTTTAAGCTTTACTTGTGCTATTTGAGGGTTGTCAGCTTCTATAACGGTATAATGATGATCTTCTAATAACACCGCCAAACTAAGACGTATATCAGGACGATCGTCAATAACTAAAATACAAGGCATCTAAATCTATTCCTTAATGTAAGGGTAATAATAAAGGGTTAGCGCAATAAAACTTTTGGCTCAGAGCTTGCCATTTCAGTCCGTATCCAGTCAATAAAAACCTGTATACGCTTACGTTTTACGGAATTGGGATCGTATGCTAAAAAACGCTTCCAAATAATAGGATGCCTTATTTTGAAAGGGACAACTAATTGCTTAGTGGGAATGTATTGTGAAAACATAGCACTAGCCGCCAACGTAACACCATGACCGCTTAATACCGCACTTAGTGCCATGTCGCTCGAGGTAACTTCTGTTTTTTTGGTTAGGTTTTCATAGCCATCAACACCAGCATGCTCAAACCATGTTTCCCATGTTACTAACCGTTCATTTGCTAAGCTCACTAACGTACAATCTAATAGATCTTTAGGGCTTTTCAACCACATATGCTGTAGTAATTTAGGTGAGCACACAGGATAAACAACGTCTTCTCCAAATTCTTCCATCACTAAATGATCGCTATCAGCAAGTCGTTTTGTGACTCCAAAACGTATCGCAAGGTCGATATGTTTTTTTCGTAAATCTTCTTTTTGATTTGAACCTAAAATACGAACATTAACGTTCGGGTGCTGTTGAGAGAATTTATATAATCGCGGCATCAACCATAATGAACAAAAAGCTTGTGTAGAAGTAATAGTCAGATCGCCAGCGACATCTTCATTTTGAATACTATTAAGCCCTTTTATCAACAAATTTAGTGCTTGATTAGTTGAAGTATAAAGGCTTTCTCCACTCTGGGTTAATAACATTTTACGCCCACTACGTATAAACAACTTAACCAATAATGCTTGTTCTAATTGTCGCATCTGTTGACTAACTGCAGCTTGTGAAACAAATAATTCTTCTGCGGCTTTTGTATAGCTTTTATGACGAGCTGCACTTTCAAAGGTACGTAATGCATTTAAATATTTAAGACGTTGGTCCATTACCACTGCAACCTTACATAAGTTTTACTTATATTAATTATGAATTCTTATCGTTGGTTTGTCATTTGTTTCTTTGACAAAATGTGCATACACTTATTAATGAGGACAGATTATGAAACAGCAAAATAACACATTAAACCTTGATAATAAAAACAAAATAAAAAGAAGAACTGGTCATATCGAAACTAACCAGGAAAGTAGCACAACAAATTTCCAACGTCGTTTAACAGTGATTTCAAAAAAGCTAAACTTATGCTACTTAATTAACGTTAAATAAACATCCTTTTATAATGCAGTAATGAAATAAAATTTTACATTTAACGTTGAACGAACAATTTGGTCTTTGGTCTATAATTGCAACAAATAAAAATTTACCGTTTACTTGCCAAGGAAAACCATGAAAACACTTAAAACCCTGTTGGGGGGATTACTCGCCTTTGCCTTATTTGCAACAACTGTTACTTCAGCACAAGCGAGTAAATTTAAAGAGGGTAAGCATTACACCGTAATTTCTGCACAAGCTACTAGCAAACCTGAACTGCGTGAATATTTTTCTTATTACTGCCCTAGCTGTCGTGCTTATGAACCTTACTTAAATGATTTTAAAAAAGTACTACCAGACGGCGCTAAATTCGCCAAAACACATGTTGACTTTATGGGACAAACCACGCCAGAAATTCAATTTATGTTGAGCAAGGCTCTTATCATTGCTGAAAAAACCGGTGTTGCTAAAAAGTTTTCACCAGCGGTTTTTAAATATTTACAAACTGACCGAGCAACAATTGGATCAGAAAAAGATATCCGTAACCTTTTTGTCTTAAGTGGTGGTGATGGTGCTAAATTTGATAACGGCATGAAAAGCTTTAGTATTGTTAGCCAAGCTAAACGCAATAAAAAGACACAAGATAAATTATCAAAAGCCCGCCAGTTGACCTCTGTTCCAACTATGGTAGTTAATGGCAAATACATGATAAATGTCAAAGCGCTAGACAGTAAAACTTTTTTTGCGGACTACACTGCATTAGTCGCTTACCTATTTACCTTATAATTACACTCTTAAAGACGAGTTAATAAAGCCAGCTAAGTTATCACTTAGCTGGCTTTTTCATTTTCGAACAATTTATCGTTATAACCGAACAGATAATTATTAAATCCTGAACAAAACAAACATAAACCATTAATAAATATATACTTTTGCAATTGGCACAATCCTTTCATTATATAATTCATATTCGTACTGACCATTGAAGATATATAAATGAACATTGAACTGAAACAACAAACAGCATGGAAGAAATGGTTTGGATTTGCCTTATTTATTAGCTTGATCACTTATGCAGCTTTTGCTGTAAGTAGTAAAGCGAGTAAAGAAGTCGCTCGCGATAGTTTAACTTTCCAAACCGTCGAGCAAGGGCCTCTTGATGTTTATGCTAATGCATATGGTGAATTATACTCAGCTAAA
>Ga0209291_1000189_pt1 | contig 60685 bp, 57 predicted proteins | sample GOMGulsemesocosm_FD_184633 | JGI IMG/M metagenome (GOLD analysis project Ga0209291, IMG submission 184633) | Methane-oxidizing microbial communities from mesocosms in the Gulf of Mexico - GOM9B Gulf of Mexico (SPAdes) (version 2) | ecosystem: Environmental > Aquatic > Marine > Cold seeps... | reverse complement strand
AAATCATTCCTTGGTTGATCATCTTCTTGAAAGGCTCATCTACTGATAAGAATCCTCTATCGTGTAAAAACTTTGTCCAGAAACGAGAATACAATAAGTGTCCTGTAGCATGCTCAGAACCTCCAATGTATAAATCTACATTCCCCCAGTAATCAAGCATTTCTTTGTTAGCAAATTCACCTTCATTTTGTGAATCCATATATCTAAACAAATACCATGAACTACCTGCCCAACCTGGCATTGTGTTTAATTCTAATGCAAAAACAGTTTCGTTATTAATTTTGTCATTTGAAACCACTTTATTTGTAGTAGTATCCCAAGCCCAATCAGTAGCATTTCCTAATGGTGGTTCACCAGTATCGGTAGGTAAATACTTTTCTACTTCAGGTAATTTAATTGGTAAATGAGCTGCATCAATCATTTGAGGCATTCCATCTTTATAATATACAGGGAAAGGTTCTCCCCAATAACGTTGGCGAGAAAAAACAGCATCACGTAAACGGTATTGTGTTTTCCCTTGTCCTTGTCCTAATTCTTCTAATTTATATATCGCAAGTTTAGACGCTTTTTTAGCATTCAATCCGTTTAAGAAATCAGAATTAGCAATTTTTACTGATTTATCAGCATTTGCAGCTTCTGAAATATCAATGCCTTCTAAAATATTAGGAATTGCAATATCAAAATGTTTCGCGAAATCATAATCACGTTGGTCACCACAAGGAACCGCCATAACTGCTCCAGTACCGTAACTTGCCAATACATAATCACCAATCCAAACTGGGATAGGTTCTTTTGAAAATGGGTGTTCAGCATAAGCCCCTGTAAACACCCCAGAAATGGTTTTTACATCGGCCATACGTTCACGTTCACTACGTTTTGAAGTAGATTCAATATAAGCGGCTACAGCATCTTTTTGTTCATCAGTTACTATTTGTGACACTAACTCATGTTCCGGCGCTAAAGTCATAAACGACACACCGAAAATAGTATCAGGACGTGTAGTGAATACTTCAATAGTAGCATCATGTCCATTTACATTAAATGTAACCGAAGCACCTACAGATTTCCCTATCCAATTGCGTTGAATTTCTTTTATAGAATCTGTCCAATCTAAACTATCTTGATTGTAATCTATTCCGTTTAACAAACGTTCCGCATAAGCAGAAATACGCATAGACCATTGGGTCATTTTCTTACGCACTACTTCATGTCCTCCACGTTCAGAAACTCCATTTACAATTTCGTCATTGGCTAAAACTGTTCCTAAAGCAGGGCACCAGTTTACTTCCGTTTCTGCCAAAAAGGTCAAACGGTATTGTAATAATATTTGTTGTTTTTCTTTATCAGAAAATGCATTCCATCCTGCTGCTGAAAACGATTGAATATCTTCATCACAAACGGCATTCACCGTTGAATTTCCTTCTGCTTCAAAAACAGCTATCAATGTATTTATATCTTCCGCCTTCTTACTATCATTATTGTACCATGAATTATACAACTGAATGAAAATCCATTGGGTATGTTTATAATACTCCGGGTTAGAAGTACGCACTTCACGTGACCAATCAAATGAAAACCCTATTTTATCTAATTGTTCTCTATAACGAGTAACATTAGCTTGTGTAGTAACTGCTGGATGCTGACCGGTTTGTATCGCATATTGCTCTGCAGGTAAACCAAAACTATCATATCCTTGCGGATGTAATACATTAAATCCTTGGTGACGCTTATATCGTGCATAAATATCACTTGCAATATATCCTAACGGATGTCCAACATGTAATCCTGCGCCCGAAGGATAAGGAAACATATCCAATACATAATACTTTGGTTTGTCAGTACTATTTGAAGCTTTGAATGTTTGGTTTTTTGCCCAATATTTTTGCCACTTGGCTTCTATTTCGTTGAAGTTATATTGCATTTTATCTTGTCTTATTCACACTCTAGTTTTTACACCAAAGTAGTTTATTTTACGAGTGCAAAGCTACTGTTAATGTAGGACAATGAAAAATGGAACAGCTTTAAAAAGCAGGCACTAATAATTTACCCGAATAGAGTACCCAAATCATAGATATTATTGCAGATATATTCATAGCATAACCAAATAATTTCATTTGTGACAAGCTGTAAGGCTTGTCTTTAAAAAACACGAAAACATCCAGTATCAACCAAAGTGAAAATACGCCAAGAAACCCTGCCAGTACATAATCCTGAAACCAAACAGATAATACATAACATTCAACTAGCAGTAATAATAACATTAGCAATTTTGTGTTTTTTCTACCAATCAAAGTCGCTGTCGTTCGCTTACCTGCTACTCTATCAGGTTCAATATCCATTATTTCCCCAGCTATGTGTGCTTGAAAAGCAAAGAGTGTTAAATACAATAATGTTTGCCATGGCAACATAGGCATGTCATTTAATAACACCGAAAAATAAGCTGTAACTACATACCCTACTTGTATAAAAATTTCAAAAGGAGGCCGTTCCTTTACTCGAAAAGGCCGAAAATTATAGACGATGTTTACAACAATCATAAACAACAATAAAAAGAACATTTCTACACCAGCTACATAGGTGAACCCAGCAATAAAAGGAAGTAACACCAATACTATTCTTTTAGGAACATGGCTTAATTCTTGTTTTGAGGCTTTGGCTCCAAAAAGAAAATTTCCTTTACGAGTATTTACAGCGTCTGCTTCAATATCATTATAATCATTCAAGCCATACACTAAATAATTTAATGGGAACGTGACAAATACTAAGCCAATCCAAAAAATAGGGTTTTTCCAATAACCGTCTGATAAGCTAAAAGGAACTAAGTAGATCCATAGTGTTGGAAACCATAGCCCAGGGCGTGAAATTTTTAAGTCTTTAAGCATATATCTCGTAATTATAATGAAGCTCTTACACTCTCCTCTTGAGGTAATAAACAATTGTAAACAAATGAATTTAATGGGGTCTCAACACCTAATTCAACACCTTGTTTTACAATATAGCCATTGAAATTTTCTAATTCACTTGGTTTTTTTTCCATCATATCACGTTGCATAGATGCTGTGGTTCCAAATGGCATTTGGTCAAACATTTTTAAAGTCCGTTCTACATCAGCATCCGAAATTGATATTCCTTTAGTATTTGCGACTTGCTTAATTTCCTGAGCTGTTTTCAGCATCATATCCATGATAGCATCATTTTGTTTCATGACTCCAAACAAACTTCTTGTTAAAGCCCCAATACCACTTACTGTAGTAATAAATAAATATTTTCTCCAAATATCTAAATGGATGTTTTCAGATAATTTATTCTTAAAGCCAGCTTTATCAAAAACCAATTTCAATTGTTTAATACGACTTGTTTGTTCATTATTATATTCTCCAAAAATAATTTCTGGATCAAAAGCAAAATGATTTATTATGCCGTAGTCTTCAACTTTACTCACAATTTTACACAATCCAGCAAGTACATTTTCAATATTTAAAACCGCACGTAATTTATCAGCATTATCAGCTCCATTTTGTAACGGTAACACCATGGTGTTTTTATCTATAATAGGTTTAACTATATGTGCAACTTCTGTGATTTGCCATGATTTTACTCCAAGTAATATTAAGTCAGGACTGACTAATGTACTTGCATCATCAGTCACTTCAGGATGAATGATAAAATCTCCATTAATACTTTTAATTTGAAGTCCATTGCTTTTAATTGCAGCTAGCTGTTTTCCTCTAGCAATAAAAGTTACCTTAAAACCTGCTTTATGCAGTTTAGCTCCAAAATATCCTCCAACTCCACCAGTACCAAATACAACAATATTCATGTTTTTAAAATCTAAAAGTTCATCTCAAATTTACTCTTAAACTTCGAAAGCTAAAAGTTTAGTTAATTTAATTATCAGTTCTTTATACTTTTAGTATTTTTACCCTTTACTTACACTTATTTTATGAGCAAATCTTTTGATAAATATCAAAAACGTCGATTAATATCATCTTACTTCTCAGTAATTATCAGTATCACTTTGGTACTATTTTTACTAGGAGTTTTAGGAATGTTACTAATTAACGCCCGTAAAGTAGAAACCCTTTTCAAAGAAAAAATTGCACTTTCTATTGATTTAAAAGAAAATGTAAAACCAATTGAAATTTCTCAGCTCCAGAAAAACTTAAAACTTTCTGACTATGTAAAATCAACGCGCTTTATTTCTAAGGAAGAAGCTGCCGAAATTGCTCAAGTAGAAAATGGAGAAGATTTTATGGATTTTATTGGATACAATCCGTTTCAAAACTCTATTGATGTGTATTTAAATAGTGAATATGTTACTTTAAATAAACTGGAAGAAATCAAAACTGATTTATTACAAAAAAGCTATGTTGATGAGGTCCGCTATGACGTTGACCTCGTTTCATTAATGAATAAAAACGTAAAGCGAATTAGTTTTTGGCTAGTAGCCATAAGTGGTATTTTTGCTTTTATTGCGATGTTATTAATAAATAGCTCTATACGATTAGCAGTATACTCAAAACGATTTATCATCAAAACCATGCAAATGGTTGGTGCTACAAAACACTTTATTAGAAGGCCTTTTATTTGGAAAAGCATTCGTTTAGGAGTTTTAGGCTCATTACTTTCCGTGGTAGGTTTGGTAATAGTTGCTTATTATTTGGATAAAAATTTACCAGAACTAAATATCCTAGCAAACCCAACAATTTTCGCAAGTTTATGTTTAGGAGTTGTTGTTTTAGGAATTATCATTACTTGGATTAGCACCTTTTTTGCTACCCAACGTTTCCTAAATTTAAAAACAGAAGATTTATACTAGCCATAATTGGTCATTAAAATATTAGTACTACTATGAGTAAAGAAAACAAACCAGAATTCATCTTTAAAAAAGCTAATTACAAACTAATGTTTATTGGCTTAGCTGTAATTGCCATTGGTTTTATATTAATGTCAGGTGGTGGTAGTGACGACCCTAAAGTATTTAATCCTGAAATATATAATTTCAGACGTATTCGTTTAGCACCAACATTAGTATTAATTGGTTTTGGTATTCAGATATACGCTATTCTTTTTAACAAGAAGAAGAAAGAAGACTAAATGGAAATTATCAAAGCGATTATCCTTGGTATTATTCAAGGTTTAACTGAGTTTTTACCGGTATCTTCTTCAGGACATTTAGAACTTGGAAAAGCAATTTTAGGCGACACTTCTGTAGGAGAAGAAAGCCTGATATTCACAGTGGTATTACATTTTGCTACAGCGTTAAGTACGGTTGTTATTTTCAGAAAAGATATTATTGACTTATTAAAAGGACTGCTTAAATTTAAATGGAATACCGAAACTCAGTTTGCATTTAAAATTGGATTATCAATGATCCCCGCTGTTTTTATAGGCTTATTTTTTGAAGAAGAGTTAGAACAGTTTTTCGGAGGGAGCATCATGTTTGTCGGATTCATGTTATTGATTACTGGTGCCTTATTATTTTTGGCTGATAGAGCTAAGAATACTACCCGAAATGTATCCATACCTAATGCAGTGTTAATAGGGGTTTCTCAAGCCATTGCAATGTTACCGGGTATTTCACGCTCAGGAGCAACCATATCAACCTCTGTATTATTAGGTGTAGATAAAACCAAGGCTGCACGTTTTTCCTTTTTAATGGTAGTTCCATTAATTTTCGGGAAAATTGCTAAAGATGTTTTAGGTGGTGATATTTCATTTGAGTCACATCAAATAGTTCCTTTATCTGCTGGGTTTTTTGCAGCATTTGTTTCAGGATTGTTTGCTTGTACCTGGATGATATCCTTGGTTAAGAAAAGTAAACTTTCTTACTTTGCCTACTACTGTTTCGTTGTTGGGTTTATTGCTATTATTTATACACTATTGAATTAAGAAGATGACTGCTGAAGAATTTAAATCTGGACAAATACTATTAATTGACAAGCCATTAACTTGGAGTTCATTTCAAGCTGTAAATAAAGTACGTTGGGTAATTAGAAAAGCCTTTGACATAAAAAAAATTAAAGTAGGTCATGCAGGAACTTTAGATCCTCTGGCTACTGGATTATTGGTTATTTGTACTGGAAAATTCACCAAACGTTTGAGTGAATTTCAAGGACAAATAAAAGAATATACCGGAGAAATTACATTAGGAGGAACTACACCTTCATATGACCTCGAAAGTGAGATTACAGAAACTTTCCCTACCGATCATATTACAGAAGAATTGATTCATGAAGCTACCAAACAATTTATTGGTGATATTCAACAAATGCCACCCGTTTTTTCTGCTTTAAAAAAAGACGGGAAACGCTTGTATGAATACGCACGAAATAATGAAGAGGTAGTAATAACACCAAGGCAAATCAATATTTCAGAATTTGAAATCACAAAAATTGATTTACCTAAGGTTGAGTTTAGAGTCGTTTGTAGTAAAGGAACTTATATTCGTTCCCTAGCTTTTGATTTTGGAAAAGCAGTACAGTCTGGTGGTCATTTATCAAAATTACGTCGTACTAAAATTGGTGAATTTAATGCCGATAATGCCATTTGTCCTATTGCCTTTGAAAAGCAGTATTTAGGCGAGCAAGCTGACTAAATCGTCCACTATATTCTGCCCCTTATTTTTAGTATACCAAACCTGCAAATCTCTTTTAAAATCTGGAGTTAACCCTCCGTGTGCGTTTTTAAAATCTTTTACCATGTTAGTAGCTTCACTTGGTCTTGGCCCAAAAGTTTTTAAAACCTGTTTAGTTTCTTTATCAACCATAATTAATTTAGGGATTGCTCTTCCTCCATTAGTTAAATGTTGATCCATTAAGTCCAAATTCTCATCTCTTAAAGCTATTTTTAGGTCTATATTTTCATTTAAATCAGCAACTTTATTAATAAATGGTAATACCTGAGCCCCATCTCCACACCAACTCTCAACTAGCACCACCCATTCCACTGGAGTATCAAACTTCTTTATTTTTGCTAAGTGTGCTTCAGCAACGACACCCTTTTTATCCAAGCGTTTCATACGCTTGTGACTTAATAATGTAAAATCAATTCGCTTTTCACTCTGTTCTTCACCTGTAGCAGCTTTTTCCTCTACTAAATTTTCCACTAACTCTCGGTACGCAGTATATGTCATCATATCCATAAAATTTATAACTTAATCTTTGACGAAAGATGCTCCCCATACTTACTTTCGTATCTTTATCTCAAAGATAGTTACTCATCAAAACATAAATGCTGACTTTTATCAGTTGAACAAAATATTATACTCATGGAAAAAACAAGATGTGGTTGGTGTGAAGGAAGCGAAATTTATAAACAATACCACGATTTAGAATGGGGAGTTCCGGTATATGACGACCAACAATTATTTGAGTTTTTAATTTTAGAAACCTTCCAAGCAGGTTTAAGTTGGATTACCATTTTAAAAAAACGTGAGAACTTCAGGTTAGCTTTTGATTTTTTCGATTATAAGAAAGTCGCTGCTTACGACGAAGATAAGTATGATGAATTAATGCAAAATGCAGGAATCATCCGTAACAAACTAAAAATTAAAGCTGCAATTACGAATGCACAGTTATTTATGGATGTACAAAAGGAGTTTGGGAGTTTTTCTGAATATATTTGGGCATTTACCAATGGTAAACCAATTACCAATTCTGCAAAAACACTAGCTGACATCCCTGCTACTACAGAATTATCAGACACCATTTCTAAGGCTCTAAAAAATCGGGGGTTTAAGTTTGTAGGATCAACAGTAATATACGCACACATGCAAGCTACCGGTATGGTAAACGATCATATTACTAGTTGTTTTAGGTATAAAGAAGTTTAAAAACATACATCTAAAGAAAATTCGTACTCATTATTATTTAAAATTGTTCTTCCAATTAATGTTTCTTTTTAGTGATCCATCTTGTGGATTTACTTTATGTTTCACTATTGGCTTACACTATTATATTCCCTTTTCTCCAATAATGTTACCCGATTAAATTTAAAAAAACACAATGCTTACGGGACATCGGTGATATACAACCATTTATCATGCGCTTTATCAGTAATTCAACATTGTATTACTTTATTGCTTTTGCAAGCGCCTCGCAATTTCCTTTATTCTTCTATAAGTGAAGTAAACTCAAATTTATTTCCGTCGAATAATCCTTTGTCACTTAATTTTAATTCTGGAATCACTAATAATGCACAGAATGACATAGTCATATAAGGTGCTTGTAGTTTTACTCCTAACTCTTTAGAGCGTAGATCTAATTTCTCATATGCATTAGCAACCTCGTAACCGTTTTTTTCTGACATGATACCAGCGACTGGCAATGGCAATACCAATTCCTCTGTCCCGTTAGCCAAGGAAACACCTCCTTTGTGTTCAACCACTAAATTAATAGCCTTAACAATATCAGCATCACTTACTCCAACAGCAATTATATTATGGCTATCATGCGCTACACAGGACGCCAAAGCGCCTTGTTGCAATCCGTAGTTCTTTACAAAAGCAACTGCTGGTGGCGCATCAAAATATCTATTTACAACTACTATTTTTAGTACATCTTGTTCAGTATCACTTTCTAAAAATTCGTTTGTGCCAGTTAACTGAGCAGTGCCTTTTTTGGTGACTAATTGCCCATCCTCAACATCAATAATTTTTATGGTTGACGAAGTTGCCGGCACTTTTATTTGATCCATTATAATTGACGAACAGTTAAAGTTATTTACCAATGTTTCTTCTACCGAAGGAATTAAGGTTTTGTTGTTTTCAGCAACCATGTTTCCATCGATATAGGTTTGAGTTACCTTGAAGTTTATTAAATCTGTAACCACACAAAAATCTGAGGGATCGTTTATTTGTAACAAACCAACATTCATGTTGTAATGTTTGATGATATTATAAGAAGTTGCTCTTAGCACATTCATCACATCACAGCCTTTTGCAACAGCTCTTTTAGCTAATGTATTTATATGACCTTCTGCCAGGTCGTTCGGATGTTTGTCGTCCGAACAAAACATGATTTCGGTAGGATATTCATCTAATAAAGAAATGAGTTCGTCAAAATTCTTGGCAGCACTCCCCTCTCTAATCAAAATTTTCATTCCGTATTTCAATTTCCCTAAGGCTTCTGTTTTGGTAAAACATTCATGATCGGTAGTGATTCCTGCATTAATGTATTTTTCCACATCAGCGCCTATTAATCCGGGTGCATGTCCGTCAATTGGTTTTCCAGCATCTTTTGCCGCTTGTATTTTTGCCAATACAATAGGATCATCAAACAACACCCCTGGAAAGTTCATCATTTCTGTGAGGTAATGAATTTCTGGTAAGGCTAATAATTCGGTTACATCATCCACCGTAATTTCAGCACCTGCAGTTTCAAAAACTGTTGCTGGCACACAAGAAGGAGCTCCAAAATGAAATTTGAATGGTGTTTTTTTTCCGTTATTAATCATGTATTTCACTCCTTTCACTCCCAATACATTTCCTATTTCATGCGGATCAGAAATTGTAGCTACCGAACCGTGGCAAACTGCCAAACGTGCAAATTCAGAAGGAATTAACATGGAGCTTTCTACATGTACATGAGCATCAACAAAACCAGGGATGATATAGTGATTTTCGGCAACAGTTTCTTCAATAATTTTTGTGATTTTTCCGTTTATTATATGTAGTGTTCCGCTAAAAATTCGCTTTGCAACTACATCAACTATATTTCCTGAAATTTTTTGAATACTCATATGCTATGCTTCTTCTGTTTAGAGAATTTCTCTCTTTAATGTATTTATAAATTGAGACTGAAGAGACCTTATCAGCTCAAAACATTATACTCGATAAATTATATGTTTTCGTTTTTTATAAAAACTATATTCATTTTGTCTTGACACAAAACGAACCAAAAAGTCAATTATGAATTTAGGAAATTACTTCGTAACATTCACTCTCAAAGCTTCATGCTTAAATCTTCGATTTACAATTTCGCTTTTTCGTTCATTATTTCTTAATTCTACATTTACTAACTAGTTAGTAAATGTAGCGAATATGCAATAACAATCAATTCCTGAGAAGATAAATTTCCTTAATTTTACAAAAAACAATCCATGCAGATACATAGCAATTTCGACGCCGGAAATATTGAAGTAGTTTCTATAAAACCACAACATATTGAATTAATAATTCCTAAGGATACCAATTCTGAATTTTTACAATGGTTTTATTTTAAGATGTCGGATATTCAACCAGGGAACTCACAAAATATACGCATTACAAATGCTGGTGATAGTGCTTTTCCTGATGGTTGGGAGAATTACCGTGTAAACGTGTCGTACGATAACATAAACTGGTTTCGTATTGACACCAGCTATGAAAATGGGGTTTTGGTTTTTGATATTCCTACAGATCAACAAGAGTTGTATATAGCGTACTTTGAACCGTTTTCCTACCAACAACACTTGGCTTTGGTAGCAAAAGCTTCAGAAAGCTCATTATGTACCATAACAACCTTGTGCAAAACTCCTGAAGGAAAACCTGTAGAACTATTGGTAATTGGCGACCCTAATGTAAACAAGAAAACCGTTTGGTTTACCGCACGCCAACATCCTGGAGAAACGATGGCAGAATGGTTTATACAAGGTTTGGTAGAAAACTTGCTAGACGAAACTAATGATGATAGCAAAGCCTTATTAGCAAACCATTGCTTTTACATTATCCCTAACATGAATATTGACGGAAGCATTGCTGGTAATTTACGTGTAAATGGCTTGGGAATAAATTACAATAGGGAATGGGACAACCCAAGTATAGCGCAAAGCCCTGAAATATATTATTGCTTAGAAAAAATGGACGCCGTTGGTGTTGATTTTTTAATGGATGTACATGGTGATGAAGCGATACCCTACAATTTTGTAACCAGCTTAATGGGAATACCGAGCTTAAAGGACGATACCATGGAAAAGGAAGAAGTATTCAAACAACATTGGATGAACGTGACTAGTGAGTTTCAAGATGTACACCGATACGAAAACAGCTTGCCTGGAAAAGCAAACTTAAAAGTATGCTCAAAACAAATAGGCGAACGTTTTGGAAACATGGCATACACCTTAGAAATGCCTTTTAAAGACAGTGATGCCAACCCCAACATACAACAAGGTTGGAACGGAAAACGCTCCATGGAATTTGGCGCATCTGTTTTAAAAGTGATTAGATTGAGTAGTGAAGAGGGATTGTTTTAACACTTCTATAAAACGAATGCCTTTTTAATATAAACTAACGAATAATGACACCATACCAAGAAAATAGAATCTATGTATATTCTGCAAGGATTAAGAAATTAGAAGAAAAAATTCCACTTCTGAAAAAGCAACCACTTAAAGTTCTCGGTTTTGGGATACTTTTTTCTATCACTGGTCCAAACTATACTGGTGAATATGATTATATGGATGCTGAAAGAGATTCTATTGCCGATAGAGCCAATATGAGTTATATAAGTTTAGTAATTTGTTTTTTTATTGGCTATGTTTTCCTTTGTTTGCTAGGACATGTGGTATTTACCTATCAAGACAAGCTCAAATTGAAAAAATTAAAAAACCAACTCAAAGAAATTGAGGATGCAGCTGCTAAAAATAATCTTTAGATAGACAGTGATGCGAACCCAAATTTAAAACAAAGATGGAACGGAAAACGCTCCATGGAATTTGGGAAATCTGTTTAAAAGTGCTAAAATTGAGTAGTAAAGAAGGCTTGTTTTAACGTTTAGCTATGAATAGTACGGGGCAGAAAATCCGCGGATTTTCGTGTCGACACAAGCCAAAAGTTTTTAGATTTTGTTTTTAATTTTGTCGTTTTATAAAAGCCCTTTTTCAAATCATGAACACCTTTATTTTAAATATAAAAGAGGTGAGTAAATTAAAAGATTTGGCAATAAACATACACTTCCTTAGGGTTAAACACCAAAACCCGTATTATTTTATATGCGTTGTATTTATAAACACATAATAATCTCAACTAACGATTCATTATTTTAAAAAATATTTTTCTTTTTCTGTTAATAAAATCTTAACACCGTTTTTTTTTAAATTCTTTGAGATGCTGTTGTAAAAAGGTTTATCAAAGTCAATATTTCCTCTCCTTAATTTTTTTCCCAACCTACTTTTAGAAATAAATAAGCTTTGCTTAGAGCTAATGTTATCAGTAAATTTTTTGGTTTTCACTACTCCTTTTAATTCTGAAATAAAATAACTTATAGAATATTTATTATTTATTAATTTTTTAAATGAAAGTTCTATAGTGTGACTTTTGGTCTTTCTTTTGAAAGGTTTTTTATGGTTATTTGAAATAGCATCATCAAAATTTGAGCTATAATCCATATTAAATTTTAAGTGCTTTATAGATTTAAAATCTTTATCAAAAACAATTAAACTATTTTTATGATTATAAAGTTTTTTTCCGTTTTCTATTAAGGTCGCATTAAAGTAAACACTATTGGTAATTCCATTTTTTTGAATATTTTCTATTTCATAATCTTCAGTTAAATTTACAAGAATGCTTAAAAGAAAGTTTAAATGCGCAAACCTAAAAAGATCTTTATTTTCAATGTATGCGCCATTGGAACTAATAAAATCATTATCAATTTTTTTAATTTTAGAATAATCTATTGATTCTAGATTTATAATATTTTGTTTATCAGCAGCTATATTTGTTTTGAAAAGTGAATTTTTACTGAACCAATCTAATTGTACTTGAAATAACCTGGTAAGCGAATCGTTTACACTAAAAGTTTCTTTGTAAGTGCTATTATGGATTATTTTTTCAGTCGAGTATTTATTTAGGTAACTATTTTCTAAAATATCGGTGAGCTTTTGTTTTAAATTAAGGTTGTAAAGTATAACTTCTTCTAATTGATTTGTCTTAGAAACAAGAAATAAAGTGTCCATCTTTTTAAAATCATTAAAAGAAAATTCTTTTTCAATATAATTTATATGAGATATAATGATTTTCTTTTCTTTTAAAGGTAATTTTATTTTACCATCCATATTCGAAATACTTCCAATTCCTAAACTAGGATAGGAAATTTGAGCCAAATCGATTGGTTTTTTAGAAATATCATCTACTATTACAAATTCTTTAGATTGTGAAGAAGCTAAAAAGCTAATGCCAAGTAGGAATGAAGTAATTATTATTTTCATTTTTTGATTATAGATAATAGTTTTATTTGAGGACTAGTTAATTATCACCAACAAACGGATTTATCACACTAATGCAACTAACCCAGCTCATATTTTTAGTTTTCCAAATCTAGTCATTCATTCATCGATATAAAATAACCAATGTCAGGCATTTTCATCTCATCAATAATAGTGATACGGGAAAACCGCTATAAGTTGTGCACAACTTATAATTCCTTTTTTATAGTTTTTGTTACCCAATTAATTTTACTTTTTTTCAATAAACACATAAGCTTGTTTTGCTCCATAAAAAAAGCAGCGTTAAAAACGCTGCTAGAATTGTTTATTATAACCTATAACTAATAAACCCATGTTGTAAAAACTATAACCAAATAAAATACAACACTGTAAATATATAGGGGAATAACCCTGTGCAGGTTATGACACTATTATCAACTGTTTAAGGAATCGTTAAGAAAAGGCTAAATAAAATCTAAAATAATTGTTTCCCCATACCTACCGTTATAATATATTACTACTGGTGTAGGATCTGAGCCATAAAACATAGACGAGTTTAAATACATTGGGAAAGTTAATATAGTTGCATCAGGATTTACACTTATATAACTTTGATCATACTGGTAAATACTTCCGTTATTAGCAACTACTCTTAAACCAGGCAGTAAATTAGTTCCGTACAATATAAGCGTGTCTCCATAAACATAATAAGATTGATTAGAAGAAGTTATATTAGGAGCATTTTCTACTAGGACATCTACTAAAAATTCAGATTCTGCTTTAATTTCATTATCAACAATATATCGTAATATATAATTAGTAGCAGTAACAATGTTATTAGGGAACTCTATTTTAAATGATGTGTTTAAGGCTCCTGAATATGTTGACTCACTATATTCTGAATAATTCAACTAATAACTATTTGTATCATTTTCCAAAACAATTTTTGAATTTGGAATTGTTAAATCTACAAAGGTTGCTCTAATATATGGGCTGGCATTATAGTAATACTTAGTTGAAACATTAATAGTAGAAATCGCACTATTAATGGTGCCTATTTTAAACCATTTTGTTTTAACTGTATAGATGTTTTCGCTATTATTTTCGGCAGTTACCGTATACTGTACATCAGCAGAGAAGTTTTGAAAATCATTACCATTAGGAGTTATTGTAGCATTTGGAGAAATTGTTAGTACCGGTGAAATATCTATTGGATTTTTATAGGTATCAATATTAATAGTTAAGGTAGTATGATCTATAACTCCTTCAAAAACTTCGCCGCCAATATTAAATTGAAAACTTAAAATCTTCTTTTCATTTGAATAAGGTGTGTTATTTGTAGTAACCGTATACATTGTTTGACTTCCATTTTGAGCCGTTACAGTATAGGTAATAGGTTGAGTAAAATCTTGGGCAACATTTAAACTTGGAGAAATTGTAGCATTTGGAGAAATTTCAATTTCTGGCACTATACTATTATTTAACTCTAATCCGCTAGTTTCAATTGTTATTGTATTTGTTACTTGATCAATAATTCCAGAGAAATTTGTAGTATTAGGAGTAATTATAAATGCGGTAATTAAACTATCAGAACTAACAACAGTAACTGTATAAATTACTTTATTACCATTTTCTGCTGTTACGGTATATAAAACGGGGTTGTTGAAATCTTGAGCTTCTGTAATAGAAGGTGATATATTTACATTATTAGATGTTTCAATAATTGGCACAATAGGACTAGACAAATCCAAATCACTAACAGTCACATTAATTGTTTTTGAAACATGATTGACAATACCATTATACACTTGCCCATTTTCAGCTAACTTGAATGAGATGATCTCATTTTCTGAACTTAATTCTTGACCACCATCTTTAGAACAATTTATAAATAATAAGCTAGTAAATAATAACAGTAACGCTTTAAATTTCATTTTATTTTTTTATTTAGATTTTTCAAAGTTAACTAATACAATCCCTTTACAAAATGACTATTGTTAGGTATATTCCCCTCGTCAATAGTAGTGATGCGCTGAAACTGCTATAAGTTGTATACAGCTTATAGTTCCTTTTTTATAACTTATCTTACCCAATTAATTTAATTATTTTAAAAAAAAGTAGGTTTATTTTACTCCATAAAAAAAGCAACGTTGAGAACGCTGCTTGGATTGGCAATTATTAACCCCAATAATATAAACCCATGTTGTAAAACTATAACCAAATAAACCACAACACTGTAAATATATAACTGAAATATAGCTGAAGGACTACGAAAATATTAAGAATATACATTTACTTAATAATAAAATCTCTTTTCACTACAGTCCCCTCTGCTAATAATGTTACTGTAATTTGTTTACCTATAGGATCAACACCTTGTCCATGTTCAATAACATGGGCTTTACCAAATTCATCTGTGACAATTTTATACTCACCAAATGGCGGCCATAATTTAACCTTAACCTCAACATTCTCTGCTAACTTCCCTTGGCACTTAACTGTTAAAACGGTATTTAATTCCCAAAAGCTTTCAATAGGATAAGTCACCTCTGATTTTTCATTTATTTCGATATTTTTAGCCACACAATTTGTTGATAAAAGTATAAGCTCTGGATTGTCATCATTCGTCGAACAGCTGCAAATAGACATCAACATTAATGACATGATAAAGAGGGGTGCGAATTTTATTTTTTTGTAATTCATAATTAGTAGATTTAGTTTATAATTTTTCTACTACATAGGCTACCTCATTATTTTATATAATACTCAGATAAGAATAACTATATATGCTTATACTTTAGAATACTATAAATTCTGAAGGTAATGCTATAATTATATAAGGTAGTAAGGTAGTAAGGTAGTAAGGTAGTAAGGTAGTAAGGTAGTAAGGTAGTAAGGTAGTAAGGTAGTAAGGTAGTTGATTGTAGAAAAAGAAACATTCACATGCAAACATCTGTTTTTCAACCCCATAAAGATACAAAAAACACGTAACATATTTAATGTTTTATAAAAAAACTAAAATATTTTCACAAGAAAACACCTAAGCATACCACTGATTAACAGCAAGTTAAAATATTACAAAAACAAAAAGACTCTACTAAAGTGTAAAGTCTTTTTGTTTTTATAGCTAGTAATTAATTTTAATTTTTCTCGAATGTTAGAAAGTCTGTTCCTCCATTACCTCCACTAACATCTATAAGTTCAATTTTAGAAACTGAATAAGAAACAAAATCCCAATCATCATTTAAATCTTCAAAATCATTGGTAAGGTTAAAAAATATATTGAAATCTAAATCATTTGGTGTATCATCACTACTGTTACTATCCGAAATACTCCAAGTACCCACATAGTTATTCACTCCGTTACCAGAGTCCAACACTCCGTTAGTATTAAAGATGAATTTATATCCTGCAAAATCCTTGGTCTCATCCACTCCAGAATCTACAAATAATGAAATCCGCCAAGTTCCAGACGCTACATCGGTTTCAATTTGTGTTTGTGTTTGATTCTGTGCTTGCGGAACAATTACACGATCGTCGTCGGAACACGATAGCATCCCCATTACAACACTTAAAACTACTAATACACCCACTCTAATGATTCTTAAATCCATGATAAAATAATTTAGTGATGACGGGGTATCAGTAAGCAGTACTAAGATACAAAATTTTACCAACTAACTTATTATCATGCTGTTACATATTTACAACTTAATAAGAGTAGGAACATATAAAAACAAAAAGGCTGTCTTTTCAGACAGCCTTTTTTTAGTATAAAATAATAAATTACTTATTTCACTTCTTTTAAAGCATTATTTATCAATGTAGACAAATGTGCTTTATGTGCTTTTGTAATGATGTTCCCATTACTATTAGCTGTCATTCTTTTAATGTTCTTGATATTATATAACACCATAGATTTTGATACGTTTCCGTAACGTCCGTTTGATCTTCCAGTAAGAATGTCTATTAACATGTTTACATATTCTACTTGTAAATTTTGACGAAAAGTATTTACATTACCGTAAATATCTGCTTTAAATATTCCGTTATTTAAATCGGTCATATATTCACCAATATCATAAGTGTTTCCGTATAATTCAGAATCTACCACACGTTGTAAAGTATTGTAATGTAATAAGTGCCTTAATACATTTCTTTGGTTACGTAACACATTTCTGTGTAACTTAGGATCTTCTGGTCCTCTAAAGAAATTAAATCCTCTACGTTGGCGCGCTAAATAGTTATACAACTCTTTAGGTGTATTATTAGCCGTTGGTGCAAAAAGATTATTGTTTAAAGCCTTCATTGCTTTTTTCTGCTTTGCGTATTCTACTGGAGTATACGGTTGCTTTGCATTAGCTTGACCTTGCATTGCTCTGTCCACATACACACCACCAATAAATCTTGAAATTACATTTGAAGCACTTGCTGCTTGCCCTTGTAAGATAGCATAAGCATTGTATAATTCTTGATATGATTTACCTTCACTTTGATACTGTGACTTTAATTTAGTCAATAATTCTTTTACCAATTTAATACGGTTGATAGAATAGGTAATTTGATCGTTCGATAAATCACCAACCATAACCCTAGGGTCAATTGCTTTCCCTGGACTACGCATATCATCAGCATCATTACCAAAAATAAGCTCTGGCTCAGTAGATCGTTTTAAGACAGCATCTAACTCTGATTGATTGTTAACAGCTTTATATCCAAACTCAATTGCCCATAAATCATATGGTCCTAAAGTTGTTGTAAAATAGTGTCCTTGCTGTGTTCTGTCGTTTGTAATGTTAATTGCTTCATAATCCATTACTGAACCTGTTAAAGCCTTTCCTTTAATAAATTTTTTGTCAGCTAATTGTGCTGGACTATATAACTGACTTGCTTTCATGTTATGATTCAAACCAAGTGTATGTCCTACTTCATGCATAATAAGATGCGTCATTGCTTCTTTTTTCATTCCCTTCATTTCTTCTGTAGAGACGTTTAAAGAGTTCAATGCTGTTTGTCCGAACAATATATTTTCATGTACTAAATGTCCTAATGAACAAACTGAAAGTGATTTGTTTGGTATTTCTGAAGCTAACTCAGTAGTAGCTGTATTATGCAATTCAAATAATTTATCATAGCGTACTCTGTTGGTATGGTGTACATATTCCAACATTACATCAGCACCCATAATTTCTCCAGTTCTTGGGTTCACAAAAGATGGCCCGTATCCTCCAAAAGGTGGATTTGGAGAAGAAGTCCAACGCAATACGTTATATCTAATATCTCCAGCATCCCAATCAGCATCATCTGGTTGTACTTTTACCTGTACTGCATTTTTAAAACCTGCTTTTTCAAAAGCAATATTCCATTTTAAAACTGCATTGGTAATCGTTTCTCTAAAATCAATAGGTGTCGTATTTTCAATCCACCATACAATAGGTTCAACTGGCTCAGAAATAGTAGCAGATGGATCCTTTTTTACTAGGTTCCAACGGTGAATCATATCGCGGTAAGGTGTTGCGCTTGCAGAAGTCATATCCGTTACATTGGTAGAAAAATATCCAACTCTAGGATCATCCATTCTTGCTACAAAATCGTTCTCTGGCATTGCTATTAAACTGTGGTATACTTTTACACTTACATTTCTACCATCGGTTACAGCAGCAGAACCACCATTTAACACCGATGATTTTGAGTATACATACTCAATTGCTAAATCTGTATTTAAAGGATAGTTACGTATTGCGTTAATTTTTGTTTTGTTTTTATCTAAACTTCCTAATGAAAATGACGTCGAAGATTGTCCTGGGAATTTAGGTGGCTTTACTTGTGAAAGCGTTTCTTTTAAAAACAAATCATTCGCCTTGATTAAATACAATCCTTTTTTTTCATCGCTAGCTTCAATTTTAAGACTAGCCATAATCCCTTCACTAACGTTTGCATCAGCTGATTTTGAAATTGGGTTATTAGGATCGAAATAGTAAGCGTTGTTTTTAGCCACAAACTCTATTTTATCGAAATACTTATTTAGTTCGAATACTTTTGAACCTCTGTATGCCCCTCTAAAAGCTCCAGCATCCATAACACCATCAGCAATTTGACTGAAGTAGATAAATTCTTTTTTTAACTGATCTTTAGAAACCAACATTTGTATTGATCCGTTAATAGTATCTTGATAAACGGTAAACAATCCCTCTATCTTTTTACTTGTTTTAGTTAAGTCAGCGATAGTTTTTTTCTTGTCTTCCTTTTTTTTAGGAGCCGCTTGTTCTGTTTTATTTTTTCTGTTTTTCCTTTTCTTCTTTTGAAAAGCAAATGTGTTTGTTGTTGCTAAAACAAGAAACACGATCAATACTCGTTGTATATTTTTCATCTCGTAAATGTAACTTTATTTTTTTTTTAGATAAAAAAATTAACAATTCATTAAGAAAGACAGCACCTTAAATTCAATATTATTTATAGCTTTTAGCTAAGCTAACCAAAGCTTGGATTACCTTTTTTGCATCTTTAATATCCACAAAAATATGATCGTGATAATAACCTGCAATCACATTGCAGCTAACATCATGTTTTGCCAATTCCGTAGAAAATAACGCTGTTAAACCAACTGCATCCAAAGAAGAATGGATTTGTAACGTAATCCATGAGGCTATATATTCATATTTCAATTTTAAAGCATCTGCTTTATTACGTTCCATCACTACTGTTACTCCCTCATCTTCTTTAAACTCACAAATAGTATCTGTTCTGTTAATAGTACTAATATCCGCTACGGTACAAAACACATATTCTCCTGAATTTAACTTTGGAGTCATTCCTTTTATTAATGTTGCTATATTTTTCTCACCAGACATAGTTGTTTTTTTTTTATAAATCATAACAATGTAACGAAACTAATAAAAACAAAAGTGCTTAGTTCTATTTTATAATTTGATTCCAAAATAACATAGCTCCAATTGCACCTATGACAATTCCTGACAAAGAGGATGTTCCTTTATCCTTTTGGGGTATTATCCCTAAAATTGTAAGCATTAAAAAGAATGTTAATACAAACTCAATTAGTAATGATTGAATAATATGACCTTTATGATAGTGGAATTAAAATTTTATAATCGGATGTGGCAACACTAATCTGTTTATATACTGACATCAAACACTTACTTAAAGTCAATTGAAAAGAAAACATATAAAATAAAAAAGGTAGCAATATAAAATCACTACCTTTAATATATTAATTTTGCAACCCTATTTCAGGGCGTTACAAGTATAAACTTTACTTAAAAAGTAATTGCTTCACCATCATAACATGCTTGTAAAATAGCTTTAATCTCTTCAAATTTAGGTTTTCTAGGATTGAAAAGTGTACAAGGGTCTTTCATTGCGTTTTCAGTAAGCGTATCTAATTTCGCTTCCCATTCTTTAGCATCGATTCCGTACTCTTTTAAAGAACCTACAACACCAACAGATTCACGTAAATTAGAAATTTCTTGCGCAAATTCTTCAGCTGTAGATTTCCCTAATAAAGCTGCTAAATCTTCATATTTATCTGTTACTTTAGAGTTGAAGCGAATAACGTTAGGCATTAAAATAGCGTTACCACAGCCATGAGGAATACCAAATGTACCACCAATTTGATGAGACATAGAATGAACGATTCCTAACCAAACATTAGTAAACGCCATACCAGCCATACAAGAAGCATCATGCATTGTTTGACGCGCATCTAAATTATTAGGCTCTTTAATTACCATTGGTAAATTTTTAAATACCAAGTCAATCGCTCCTTTTGCTAAAGCATCATTATATCTATCAGAAATATTTGAAGCATAAGCCTCAACTCCATGACTTAATACATCTAATCCTGTGTTTCCAGTAACATGAGTTGGCATACTTGTGCAAAGTTCACCATCAATAATTGCAACATCTGGAGTTAATTCATGAGAAACAATAGGATATTTAGTCCCTTTTTCTCTATCCGTAATAACAGAAAGCCCTGTAACTTCTGTTCCCGTTCCACTTGTAGAAGGTACAGCTACAAAAATAGCTTTATTACGTAAAGGTTTTACTGCAAATGGCGCAACTAAATCTTCAAGCTTAGAATCTGGGTATTCATAGTAAATCCACATTGCTTTAGCGGCATCAATTGCAGAACAGCCCCCTAAACCGATGATGATATCGGGTTGTTCTTGAGTAATGAAATCTGCTCCTTTATATACGGTATCAATTGAAGGGTCAGCTTCTACTCCTCCAAATACTGAAGATTCAATATTTGCTTCAGTTAAGAAGTTTTGTGCACGCTCTAGCGATCCGTTTTTTCTAACTGAATTACCACCAATTACTAAAACTGCTTTTTTTCCTTTTAAATCTTTTAATTTCTCAAGACTTCCTAAGCCATGATGTATTTCCTTTGGTACTATAAATTTTGCCATCGTATTTTTTATTAATTATTTATAATAATAATTTCTGATGCAAAAGTATAACGAGATCGTTTGTTAAGAGTTACCAATAAGGCTCAAAGTGTTATGAAAAAGGTTCAACTTTAATAAAACTGAAAATCAGAGTGATTTTGCCCCCTCTTTATTTAGAGATAGAATTACTATCTATTTTATAGCATCCTTTGGGGAAACTCCAAATTTATTTTTAAAGGCAATACTAAAATTAGACAAATTATTATAACCATAATCTAAATAAATATCTGATGGTTTTAAAGAGCCCTCTTGTAAAGTTTCCTTTGCTCTTTGCAAGCGTTTATCCTGTAACCACTTTCCTGGAGTGACTTTATATTCCGAAGTGAAATAACGTTTAAACGTAGACAAACTCATATTACACAGAAAAGCAATTTCTTCCAGCTTTAGATTAGAATACACATTACTCTCAATAACTTTTTTAAATGAAGAACTTTCTTTAGAAATTAATGAATGTAAATACAATTCAAACTTTTTACCATATTTATTTAAGAGGTAAAGCATTATTTCTTCGAATTTTACAGAAAGTATTTTTGTTTTAAAACTTGAGCTTGTTTGACTAATACTAGATAATGAATTTAAATACGCAATTATAAATGAATCATTTTCAATAATGAAGTAGGGAGCTTCCTCCGTAGTATTTTGATCGACTGTTGAATGCTTTTTTAAGAAGATCGTTAATTCTTTTTCAGAAAAGAAGAGCAATTTACAGTAATAAATATCTTCATTGTCAAGTAATTCTGTCCATAAACAATTTCCTTTTTTAATAAGAAGTGATTGTTCTTTATTAACAGCTACAGACCCATCAGAGAAATGAACTTGTTTTTTCCCCTCTTGAAGAAAACTGAACATATGCATATTTAAATTAACCTTGGTTTTAATAACATCTTCGGTCATTTTAAAATCATAAATAAACAAATCAGTATTATCAATAGGTTTATCTAAGTATAGCTCTGGTATGTTTTGTACTGACATATTGTTTTTCTGCTTATATCTCAAATTTAATATTAATCTTTGAGTTTGTAGGAGTTTGTTATAAAAACAAAAAGTCTAACATTACTGTTAGACTTTTTGTTTTTGATTTTTACACGTATTATTTATTTGGAAATAACACACTTATTATTTCATCATATGTAACTAACTCTGTAGGATGTACATTCATTTGTAATGTTACATTACCTGAAGTTGCTGCTAAGGCTTTAAAATTGTCAGTTGAAAAATACGCAAGCTTACCATTTTTGGTTATTCCCCAAAGTAAATTTTCCTTATTTGGATTAAATTTTATTTCACTTTTATACCTGAATAAAGCATTCCTTCCTTTTTCAATTAACACTACGTTTTTTAACTTAATTTCTTGGCCATTAGCATTTACATAAGTAACCAGTATTTTTGCTCCCTGAGGATAATTAATTGGTCTATCACAATTCACAAAGCCAAAATTATTTACTTGTAGGGTACGAAGAATTTTTTGACTTCCCTTTAATTCTTTAACCTCTTTACGAGCTCTAAACACCTTATATTCTTGCAATTTTACATCATACGTATTCCATTCTTTTTCAATTGCAGCTCTTGCAGCTTTTTCACTTGCTATCAGTTTAGCATACTTTTTTTGGTAATCTTTCATTGCTAGAGAGTACTCACTATCATCTTTGAAAGATAAATAACAGGCACATGTCGTTTTTGTCCCTTCTACTTCAATCCATGGTACGAAAGTTACTTCAAAAGTTCCGTTTTTTAAATCTTTTAATTTGATGTCCTTACTATCAAAGCCACATGATTTTCCATCAACAGGAGTAAACCAGACATTTTCATATTTACTGATTTCAGAATCCTCATAAAGCATATCTTCTATTTGAAAAGCATGTCTTCCCGCTTTTTTTGGTGGGGTTGGTCGTTTTGGAATTTTATTTAACTCCTCTTTTTTTGTTTTAAATCGTGTTTCATCTTTACCCGTTTCAACCCAAGCTCCTGTTTCTTCTTCTAAATCATAGGTATTGAAATTAGTATCGTTTTCAAAGCTCTCTAGAGTAACTTTTACTTTACTTTTTTTATTTACATATAGTTTTTCACCGTTTTTATCTGCTATTATTTCAAACATTCCAGCAGATTCATAAACCTTCTCCTCTCCATTAATAGTAGCGGTCATTGGTATTCCTGCTAAATATATTTCTAATGGATTACTAAAGGCTCTAAACTTTAAGTTAACATCTTCTGCTACAACTTCCCCTTTAGCATTTAAAAAAGCATTTTTTGGAACTTCAATAATTGCTCCGGATTTGTGTTTAACGATTGTATCCTTAGCTGGGTTAATTTTATATTCATTGTATTTAATAATAATATTTGAAATTGGAGGTTTCAATGCAATTGAAGTAGTTTCTTTTTCAATTAATTCTTTAGGTTTTGATTCTTTTTTACAGGAAGTAATTGCGCTAAATAAAATAAGGCTCGAAAAAATAAATTTTAGCTTTTTTGAATTCATAAAATAAGTAGGTTAGTTATATTAATTAGTTATTCTTATTCCATATTCTATGCAAAACAATATTGATCTTCAAATAATTACTAGGAGTTGTTGTTTAAGCCCCTATTAAATATTGAAATTTTTAACTACAATATTCTTTACTCTTTTGTTTAGAGCTGCTATTCCCTCATAACTGGTGTGTTCTAAAACAATAACCACCAAATCATCTTCTAAGTATTGTGTAAGCCCTGTTCTAAAACCATTCCATTTACCATGGTGGTAGATTTTATTTTCTTTATCAGTATTAATCCTAAAACCAAATCCGTAGGGTATTTTTTTTCCGTGAACCGTTTCTCCTTTAGTGTACATGAGCGCTAAAGACTCTTTAGAAAATAGCTTTCCATTATTTAACCCCATTGTCCATTTAAATAAATCTTCAGCGGTAGAATAAACGTTTTTGTCACCTACAATAGCATCATTTATGGTACTTCCAATTTTCAAATGTCTCCACCTTTTATATAACCTATACCCATCTAATTGATTGGTTGAAATCGTATCATTTTCAAAACTATATACATATGTATCTTTCATTTCTAACGGATCAAAAATGTGCTGTTTCACAAAAGCACTAAACGAAGTTCCAGAAACTTTTTCGACTATAGAAGCCAATACTAAATAGCCTGTATTGGAATAATCAAAATTTCGTCCCGGTTTATAGAACCTTTGAACCTTGCTTGATTCAAGCAAGTCCATCATTTCACTGTTAGTAGGGGCTTTTTTCTGTTTCCATTTATGTTCAGCAACCCAAAAATATTTTGGTAATCCCGCAGTATGATTTAATAAGTTTTTAATAGTTACACCTTCATAAGGAAAACCAGGGAAATACCTATTTACGGTATCTGTAAGTTTAAGTTGATTCCTTTCATGCAATATCATAATTGCTGCAGCGGTGAACTGTTTACTTACCGAAGCTAATTGAAATGCCGATTTTTCGTTTAGGGATTCTTTCTTTCTGAAATCTTTATATCCAACCTGATTACTATAAAGTATTTTTCCTTTTTTTGCAACTAACAATGATCCATGAAAATCATGTCTTTTATTGATACGTTTTAATAATGCGTTTAATTTTTCACTTACTTTTTCAGTTTCCTTCTCAGAATAGCGTTCAATCAAAACCGGTCGGACTTCTTTAGTCTGCTCTACTGGTATGTTAGCACTTAGTTGTTCGTCAACCTTTAAAGAAGCTAAAGTATCACTTAGTATAAAACTACTAAAAGCAACTATAACAATTACCGCTAAATATTTAATGTGTTTTTTCAATGGAAATTTGATAGATTATTGGGGTGAATGGCACAAATTAACGATAAACCGCATATTTTCAAAATAATATTATCGTTTTTTAACTAAAATGTTGTATTATCATTAAAAAATGTAGTAAGTATTAAAGATATGATATTATCATTGGTATTGTATAATCCCAAATAAGACATTGGAAAGGTGTTTAAAAACAAAAAAGTCTAACATTGCTGTTAGACTTAATTTTGCTCCTCTTCAAGGACTCGAACCTTGGACCCTCTGATTAACAGTCAGATGCTCTAACCAACTGAGCTAAAGAGGAATGTTCATATAGAACTATGTAGGTTGTAGAAATTATCGGCTTCTACGTAGCCTTTGCTTATTTAGCTCCTCTTCAAGGACTCGAACCTTGGACCCTCTGATTAACAGTCAGATGCTCTAACCAACTGAGCTAAAGAGGAGTGTTTGCTGTCTATAAGCGGGTGCAAATATATGCTTAATTTCTATTTGTTGCAACACAAATTTCTATTTTTTTTCTACTTTATGAAATGTCGGTAAATATCATTTCCAAAAGCATATACAAAAAGTGCCATCATCAACACAAAACCAACCATTTGCGCATATTCTAAAAATTTATCTCCTGGTTTTTTTCCTGTAATCATTTCATACAAAACAAAAACAGCATGCCCTCCATCTAATGCAGGAATAGGTAATAAATTCAATACTCCTAACATAATTGATAAGAATGCGGTGATATTCCAGAAGAAATGCCAATCCCAAGTAGTTGGAAATATTTTTGCAATAGACACAAAACTCCCCATTCCTTTGGCAGCACCAGTTTTATATGAATTAAGGAGAACCTCAACATTCCTAATCATTTTTTTAAACTTGCCTGCAAATTTAATTCCACCCGCTCCAAAAGATTCTAAAAAAGTGTATTTCTTTATTTTAATATCATAAAACCCTATCTTATCTAATTGATCTAAGTCAGCAATAGCAGTTACATTTGCTCCAATTTTACCTTCAGCATTAATGTATATTGTTTTTTCTTCTTCACTCCCTTTAATATCGTAGAATAATGCATTTACATCACTCTTTTTATTTTTAGAAAAAATTTCTTTATAATTAGCCGTTGTAATTAAATCACCATTTATTGATTTAAGAATCATATTTTTCTTAATCCCTTTTGATGCATTTTGAGATGAATCAGAAAATTTTGTAATCACTAAAGGTAATGGCGCAGAAACAAATGATTTTGTACCTGCATCAACTGTTTTTCCAGTTATATCAACTGGAATTTCAATTTTTTTTATTTCTCCTCCTCTATTAATAGTTATTGTCTCTCCTAAAATAAGTGAACCATTAACTTCGTTAAAGTTTTCAAACTTTTCTCCATCAATTGAAATTATTTTATCACCAGTTTTTAAACCAATTGCGTTTTCTACAAATTCACTAACAACAATACCATTCTTCAATTCAGAATTAGGAATATACTTATCACCATACCCAAAAGAAACAAACACATAAATAAAGTATGCTAACACGAAATTTACCGTAACTCCCCCCAACATGATTACCAAACGTTGCCAAGCTGGTTTTGAGCGGAATTCCCATTCTTTTGGTTCTTCTGCCATTTGCTCTTTATCCATGCTTTCATCAATCATTCCAGATATTTTTACATATCCTCCTAAAGGCAACCAACCAATACCGTATTCCGTTCCCTTATAATTAAAGCTTACCAGTTTTTTCCCCCAAGCATCAAAAAACAAGTAAAATTTCTCTACTCTAGTTTTAAATAATTTTGCTGGATAATAGTGTCCCCATTCATGTAATATGATTAAAAAAGACAAACTCAATAAAAATTGAGAAACCATTATAAGTATTTCAGTAAACGTCATGTGATATAATTAAATTTTACGCGCTAAAATAGGCTTTTTAAGCGAAACTAAAACGGCTATTAAGAAGAGTTTATACTTTATAAAAGTAACGGTCATACTTCTTGAGAGATTTAACAAAAAACACTTAACACAATGAAAAGCTTTTTTACCTTTGCAGCATAAAACAAAAAATTATGTTTGAGTTCTTTAAAGTCTATAAAAAGTTCGCTATTTTCTTTCTATTTCTGTCTGTAATTATTTTAACGCTGTTTTATTATGCTTTGAAGCCTATTAAAAGACTTCCTGTTTTTGCTCCTGGAAAAAATGTAAACCAAGAGTTGGTAGATAGTACTATCGTACATATTAAAAAGAAACATTTTATAGCTGATTTTTCATTAACTAATCAAAACGGCAAAACAATTACTCAAGAGGATTATAATGATAAAATTTACGTAGCCGATTTTTTCTTTACAACATGCGGTACAATTTGCCCAGTAATGACTAGTAATATGAAAAAAGTTCAGCAAGCTATTTTACTAGATGATGACATAAAATTACTTTCTCATACTGTAATGCCTGAAATTGATACCGTTGCACAATTGAAACGCTACGCAATTGAAAAAGGGGTATTAATCAACAAATGGAACTTAGTCACCGGAAGTAAAAAAGAAATTTACAACTTAGCTAGAAAATCCTATTTAGTAGCAAAATACGATCCTACTAAAGAAGACGGATATGGATTAGTACATACCGAAAACTTCGTATTAGTAGACAAGCAAAAACGTATCCGAGGAATGTATGATGGTACTGATGACGAAGATATAGATCGACTACTTGAAGATATAGAAATTCTTAAAGCAGAATAACTTATAGCGTTCTAACAATATTCGACCTTAAAAACAGTTAACTATCCGTTACCCTCTAATAAACCTAGGTTACAACTATTGCCCTCAATCAATTATACTATATTTCACATAAAAAAAACTTACAAAATGAAAAAAACAATTTTATCACTATCATTATCAATATCTGTTGCTATTGGTTTTATTTCTTGTGGCGATGATGACAAGGATCCTATTTCATGTGCAGAAGCAACAGCATCATCTACAACTTTACTTACAGAACTTCAGAATGTAAATCCTGATGATTATGCTAGTAAATGTGCTACATACAAACAAGCATTGGTGAATCAAAAAGCATCATGTGGAGATTCAAATGGAGCTATTCAAACTTTAATTGACGAATTAGATTGCTCTAGTATTCCAGCAAACTAAAGACAGTTTTATCGTTCCAAAAATCACTTAACTAAAAAAGCCGAAACACATGTTTCGGCTTTTTTTATACTTAAAACTCACTAGCGAGTTAGTCGTTCAGTTTCAATACTGCCATAAATGCTTCTTGAGGAATTTCTACATTACCTACTTGACGCATACGTTTTTTTCCTTTTTTCTGCTTTTCTAATAACTTACGCTTACGAGAAATATCTCCACCATAACATTTTGCAGTAACATCTTTACGTAATGCCTTAACTGTTTCTCTAGCAATAATTTTTGCCCCAATAGCTGCTTGAATAGGAATATCAAATTGCTGACGAGGAATTAATTCTTTTAATTTCTCACACATTTTCTTTCCAATATTGTGTGCACTATCAAAATGTATCAACGCTGATAAGGCATCAACTCCTTGAGCATTTAATAAAACATCTACTCTTACTAATTTTGACACACGCATTCCAATTGGAGTATAATCAAAAGAAGCATATCCCTTAGAAACCGTTTTTAATCTGTCATAAAAGTCAAATACTATCTCAGCCAAAGGCATATCGAAAGTTAACTCAACACGCTCTGTAGTTAAATAGGTTTGATTGGTAATTATACCTCGTTTTTCAATACACAAACTCATTACATTACCAACAAAGTCAGATTTTGTAATAATGGTTGCTTTAATATATGGTTCCTCAACACGATCCAATCCAGAAGGATCAGGTAAATCAGTTGGGTTATTAACTATAATTGGTTCATCTACATACTTTTTAGTAAATGCATGGTAGGATACATTGGGAACCGTAGTAATAACAGTCATGTTAAACTCACGCTCCAAACGTTCCTGAATAATTTCCATGTGTAACATCCCTAAAAATCCACAACGAAAACCAAACCCTAATGCTGCTGAACTTTCAGGCTGAAAAACTAATGAAGCATCGTTTAGTTGTAACTTCTCCATAGAGTTACGTAACTCTTCATACTCTTCAGTATCTACTGGATAAATCCCAGCAAAAACCATTGGCTTTACATCCTCAAAACCTTGAATTACATCTGTAGTTGGGTTTTTAGCATCCGTAATCGTATCTCCTACTTTTACTTCTTTTGCTTCTTTAATCCCTGTAATTAAATATCCAACATCACCCGCTTTAATTTCTTGTTTTGGGTGTTGTGTTAATTTCAAGGTTCCAATTTCATCAGCGAAATAAGTGTTATCTGTAGCAAGAAACTTAATTTCTTGTCTTTTCTTTATGGTACCGTTTATTACTCTAAAATAAGTTTCTACTCCTCTAAAAGAATTGTAAACAGAATCAAATATTAGTGCTTGTAACGGTGCCTCTGGATCTCCTGTTGGAGCAGGAATACGATTAATTACAGCTTCAAGAATTTTATCTACTCCAAAACCAGTTTTTCCACTAGCATGAATTACCTCTTCAGGATCACATCCTAATAAATCAACAATATCATCAGTTACTTCTTCTGGGTTTGCACTAGGCAAATCTACTTTATTCAATACTGGAATAATTTCTAAATCATTCTCTAATGCTAAATATAAATTAGAAATTGTTTGCGCTTGAATACTTTGTGCCGCATCTACAATCAACAAAGCTCCTTCACATGCAGCTATTGAACGTGATACTTCATACGAAAAATCAACGTGACCAGGAGTATCAATTAAATTCAAGATATATTCTTGTCCTTCATGAGTATATTCCATTTGAATGGCGTGAGACTTAATGGTAATACCACGTTCACGTTCCAAATCCATACTATCCAATAACTGACTTTGTTTTTCTCGTTCAGTTACTGCTCCAGTAAAATCCAATAATCTATCGGCTAAAGTACTCTTACCGTGATCAATATGTGCAATAATGCAAAAATTTCTAATATGCTTCATTTCCTCTTCTTCTTTTGAACACTAACCTAACATTAGGAAAGACTGTTCATTACGCGTCTAACTGCAAATATAATGCAATTACTTTGCAATAAATACCTTATTTTTGATATTCGAATTATTTACTAAATGAAATTTCAAATAAACGACACCGTTTCTGTATTAGATGATGCCATTGATGGCGTTGTAATTGCTATAAACCCACCTGAAGTAACTATTGAAACTGAAGATGGATTTCCGTTAAAATTGCACGAATCAAAATTGGTAAAAACAGGAACTGAAACCTTTACCTTTAGCGGTATTGCAGATGCTAAGGCTGGTAAAACTGAAAAAAAGAAAATCCATACCAAAGGAAAAACTCATACTGATGAGTTTGTATTGGTGGTAGATTTACATATCGAAAAACTTGTAAAGTCTAAGAAAGGAATGAGTAATTATGATATTCTTTCTTTACAATTAGACACAGCAAAACATAAATTAGATTTTAGTATTCAAAAGCGTTTTCCGAAAGTAGTATTAGTTCACGGAGTGGGTGATGGTGTATTAAAAGCAGATATTTATAGTATGTTACGCCGCTATGACAACATCCAATTTTACGAAGCTGACTATCGTGAATATGGTTTAGGGGCTACTGAAATAAGAATTTTGCAGAAGCAATAACTTATGAGAAACGAAAATCTAATAGGAATTACTATTTGCTCCATAATTTTATCTCCTTTAGCCTATCAATTAATTGTTGTTTTAAAAGAAGTTAAAAGAGGAAAAAAATAAACTGGCAAAAAATAAAGAAAATAACATTGCTCATTTTTTTATTTACTCTTTTATCTGCAGGAATAGTATTATTACTAAATCGGGTTAATTTTTTAAACTATAAAAAACCGATGACTTATGACACTATAGGTCAAATTTCTTTAAATGATTTTAGAGGCCTTGAGTTTTTTAAAAAATCATTATACGGTAATGAGCGTTTCGCTTATGTAGTGACTACAACTGAAGTGGATATAGACGAAAAAAGTGTTAGTGTGTACACCTTATTCCATCCTTCTAGATCTTTTGTTTATAATCGAAAAAGTAAGAGTGAAGAATTATTAACTCATGAAATGTATCACTTTAAGATAACAGAATTATTCTCTAGAAAAATCAAACAAGAAATAGCACTCTTAAAAAATACCTCCAAAAATAATATTGACGAAATAGTTAATTCCAATTATCAAAAAGAAAGGCAATACCAAACCTCTTATGATAAGGATACATTTCATAGTTATGTATTAAAAGAACAGAAAAAATACGAAAAAGAAGTAGATAGCTTATTATATTTGCTCCGTGAATTTAAACACTCAAAAATAAAGTTAAAATGAAACAAGTAAAATTTCTAATAACATTAACTATAATTATCTTCTCAATTTCTTGCTCTGATAAAGGCAATAAATTTCCCGTAGATAAGCCATATTGGACACCTTCTGACTACAACTCTGTTATAAACACGATTAAATACTTAAGAGAACCGGAAGAAGGATTACCTACTTTTAGTGATCCAGAAACTAAACTAGTTATCAAAAAACTTACAGATGAAAATAATTACCTTATTGTAGTAAATGACGATCAATTAGGTTTAAAGCACAAAAACGAAGTCGCAAGTGACTTTTTTGAAAAATACAGAAACATGAGTTCTATTTACTACGTTAGAGATAGAAAAGATGACTTTGTTCATGAAAAAGAGATGTTAGCAGTCTACAGTTTTGGTCTTGGACTACAGTTACATTACTTTAAAATAGGGAATGAAGAGATTACTCAAAGTTCTGACGACCCAAATTCGGCACATGTACAAAATGTAGTAAATTCTAATGTTTTAACTTTAATAAATAACTATAATAATTTTATCGATTTATTGAATGATGAGAAATCATTTTCAGATGAAGGGTTACAAACTTTTAGTGATGTTTTTGACAAGCATTTTAACACACTTGTCAACACTTTTCCGAAAGCCAATTATTATACATTAAAGAATAAACTTAAATTAATTGAAAAAAAAATAGTATCAAACAGAGTTAAAGAATCTCTTCAAGGTATTCTAAAATTAATTTCTGAGAAGGAATTAGAAAACAATAAAGAAGTTGGTTAAAATAGGCGACATAGAATTACCAGACTTTCCGTTGTTACTTGCTCCTATGGAAGATGTAAGTGATCCTCCTTTCAGAGCATTATGCAAAGAAGAAGGAGCGGATGTGGTGTATACTGAATTTATTTCTTCAGAAGGTCTAATTCGTGATGCTGCTAAAAGCACCATGAAGTTAGATATTTATGAAAAAGAACGTCCTGTAGGAATTCAAATTTTTGGAGCTGTATTAGAATCTATGCTACGTTCCGTAGAAATTGTAGAGGCTAGTGGACCTGATATTATTGATATTAACTTTGGTTGCCCTGTTAAAAAAGTTGTTTCTAAAGGGGCTGGTGCAGGGATTTTAAAAGATATTGACTTAATGGTTTCATTAACAGAATCCATGGTAAAACACACTAACTTACCAATAACTGTAAAAACACGATTGGGATGGGATGAAGATTCTATCAAAATTGTTGAAGTTGCTGAACGCCTACAGGATGTTGGTTGCGCCGCTATTTCTATTCATGGTCGTACAAGAGCACAATTGTATAAAGGAGATGCTAATTGGGCGCCTATTGCCGAAGTAAAAAATAACCAACGTATGCATATTCCTGTTTTCGGAAATGGTGATGTTACTACACCTGAAGATGCCATGCGTATGCGTGATGAATATGGACTAGACGGCTGTATGATTGGTAGAGCCGCTATTGGAAATCCTTGGTTTTTTAATCAGGTGAAACACTTTTTTAATACAGGTGAACACATGAAACTTCCCACTATGGAACAACGTGTGAGTGCTGCTAGACGTCATTTACAAATGAGTTTGGATTGGAAAGGTGAAAAACTAGGAGTATTTGAAACCAGACGTCATTACACCAATTACTTTAAAGGTATCAGAGATTTTAAAGATTACCGTATTAAAATGGTAACTACCGACGATTCTGCTGGTGTTTTTGATGTTTTAGATGAAGTTGCAGTAAAATTTAAAGACTATCAATTTGACTAACCACTAACAATTGATTTCTTCAGAATTCTGAATTAATTAGTTTGTATCATCTTTTTGCTAATCCGGTGTGAAGCAATTTTTGAAGCTATTAAGCCCAGTGAAAAAATTGTTAAAAAGACCACAAGTACATTTGTTATGGTTAATTCCACAGGATAAGGAACAGTAGTTCCAGGTATTGTAATAAACTCGAATAATAACTGTGAACCTATCAATAAAGCCCCTAACAACACACCAATACTACCTCCAATAAAAGTTAACAAAGCACCCTGAAGAAAAAATATTTGCTTGATTTCTTTTATGGGCGTCCCTAAATTAGATAGGGTTTTTAAATCTCTTTTTTTATCAATAATCATCATAATAATTGATCCAATAACATTAAAGAGGGCAATGATAAGTATCAACGTAAATATTAAATACACCACAATATTCTCGGTGTTTAACATTTTATGCACTGCATCATTCAATTCAATTTTATTTTTCAAAATAACGTTGTCAAAAACAGCATTCAACTCAGCTCTTAACACCTCTTCATCAACATTATCAATTGTTTTTAATTCAACTGAAGTAATTGTATTTGGCTTATAGCTTAGTAACTCCTGAGCAGCCTCTAATGAAGTGAATAAATACTGACTGTTATATATTTCATTCACATCAAACAAACCTACATTTTGTCCTGAAATACTACTATAATCATTATTATTTAATTGGCCTTTACCAGGTTTGGGAACCAGTAATTTTATATAATCGGTATAATCAAAAGCACCTAAACTTAATTTATCTGCTAAAAAAATCCCGGAAACTGTTTGATTGGTTTTTGGCTCAAGCCATTTACCTGCAAATATGGTCGTATCAATAGGTATTGTTTGTGTATACTTTTCATCTACCCCTTTAAAAGTAGCAAGTTCTGTTTTTCCTTTAAACTCTAATAGTACTTTTTCCTCAACTACTTTACTATAGCTGATAATATCCGAATTATTATTCAGTTTTTCTAATTGTGAAGGAGATACTTCTAATCTTTTACCAGCAGCAGGACTAATTTTAAAGTCTGGATCTACTACACTTGAATAGGATAAAGTAAATGTTTTTAAGCCCGCAAAACCAGATAAAACAACTAATAATAATAGGGATCCAAAAATAACTCCGGTAGAAGCTATTCTTGAAATAATGTTTATAGCATTATTAGTGCTTTTAGTAAAAAGATATCGTTTTGCTATGTAGAGAGAAAACTTCAATTAAATTATATGATATCTCTATCTTCTAATAAATCTGAGTCTTTAATAGGGTCTTCCTTTCCTTTTAAGGATTTTTCAATAGTATCAATATAATCTAATGAATCATCCAAATAAAAGAATAATTCTGGCATTCTTCTTAATTGATGCTTTGTACGCTGTGCTATTTCATGTTTTATAGCAGCTTTATTAATTTTTATACCTGTTAGCAGCTCTTTAGCCTTCTCTATTGGGAATATACTTAAATATACTTTTGCAAGAGATAAATCAGTAGGTACTGTTACTTTAGATACTGAAATTAGCACTCCATTTAATCCTCCTTCTCTTGCCGCTCCTTGAAGTACATCTACCAAATCAAGTTGCAAAACTCCCGCTATTTTCTTTTGTCTATTACTTTCCATGCTGCAAAAATAATATATTAATGTATTTTTACTGTCTATTATATCATATAATTAACAATTAGGAGATGAATAAAATTGAACATATAGGTATTGCAGTAAAAAATTTAGAAGAATCAAATGTATTATTCGCTAAATTATTTGGAAAGTCACACTACAAAATGGAGTCCGTTGAAAGTGAAGGGGTAAACACTTCTTTTTTTCAAGTAGGTGAAAATAAAATAGAGTTATTAGAAGCTACTAATGAAAATAGTCCCATTGCTAAATTCTTAAATAAAAAAGGGGAAGGAGTACATCACATAGCATTTGACGTAACCGATATAGAAGCTGAAATAAAAAGATTACAATCAGAAGGCTTCATTGTTTTAAACGAAAAACCTAAAAAAGGAGCTGACAATAAGCTGGTTGCCTTCTTACACCCTAAGTCTACTAATGGTACTTTAATAGAACTTTGTCAAGAAATTAAAGATATCTCATAAAAACATTTGGTGTATCTGTAAATAAGTAGTAATTTTGCAGACGTTTTCGGTCCCATAGCTCAGTTGGTTAGAGCATCTGACTCATAATCAGAGGGTCCTTGGTTCGAGCCCAAGTGGGACCACCTTCAAACAAAGACTTTACAGCAATGTAAGGTCTTTTTTGTGTTATATACCTAGGGTAAAGAGGTTTCTTAGTATTTCCCTATATCTTCAATAATTCCAAATTAACTTATATATCACATTAAAAAGGCACACTATTAGGCATACCCTATCTATTTTCAGGTGCCCCACTTTTAAAAATCTAACATTATGAAAAACAGCAAAATATCCATACTATTTCTTATACAAAAGGTAAAGATAAATAAGCAAAGGGAATGCCCCGTCAGATGCAGAATTACCTATCTTAAAAAAAGGAAAGAATTTTCAACAGGAATATTTATTAATCCTAAAAACTGGAATAGCACTCAACAAATAGCTAAGCCTCCCAATAAAGAAACCAAACTTATTAATACTCAAATGAGCCTGATTAAACAAACTGTTAGTCAGGCTTTTTTATTTCTACAAGTTAACAATGATGATTTTGATGTAGAAGACATATACCTACAATATAAAGGAGTTAAAACTACTACAACCTCCACTCTACTGGAAGCATTTAAAGCCCATAACAGCAAAGTTGAAAAACTAATTGGTAAAGATTATGTATTAGCTACGTTATGGAAATTTAGGCAAGCTATGGAGCTTCTAAAAGGATTTATTAAGCATCAATACAAAAAGAATGACTACCAGTTTAAAGACTTGAACATGAAGTTTATAAATGACTATGAATTTTATCTGAAATCTGAGAGAAACTTAGCTCAGTCAAGTATCTACAAAATGATACAGCGGTTTAGGAAAGTTATTAAAATAGCAATATCAGAAGGTGTTCTAGAAAAAGATCCGTTTGCTTTATATAAATGTAAAAGACCTAAAACAGTTATTGTGTTTTTATCATCCGAAGAATTAAAGAAACTAGAAGAACACAGCTTTGCACAAACAAGGTTACAGCAAATAAAGGATATGTTCATTTTCTGCTGTTACACAGGTTTAGCATATCAAGAAATGGCTAGTTTAAGAGCTAAACATATTTCCAAAGGATTTGATGGGAACTTCTGGATTAACATGTCAAGAAAGAAGACTAATCAACCAATTGCAGTTCCATTGTTACCACAAGCTGAAGTTATCTTAGATAAGTATAAACAAGAGGGTTCTGATATGGTATTACCTAGTATTTCTAATCAGAAGTTCAACTCCTATTTAAAGGAAATAGCAGAGCTTGTAGGGATTGAAAAGAAGTTAACTCATCATATTGCTAGAAAAACTTTTGCAACCACGGTATTACTCTTAAATGGGGTTTCCATGGAGGTTGTATCTGAGTTATTAGGACATAGTAAAATTACTATTACACAAGAGCATTATGCCAAGGTAGTGAAGAGTAAAGTTAGTGAGGAAGTAAATAAATTAAAAAGACAATTAGGCTAAATATCTTTTACTTGTTTTTTATAAATTCCTTTTCATTAATATTATATCTAAATCTATTAATATGACTTTCTTGTATTTTTAGAGACATATATAATTTCTTAGACATCATATTTTTTAAGACTCCTAGAATATCTAATTCTTTACATATTAAAAATAGAACTAATAGATTTGCATTGTCATACACAACATTTGCTTCAGTAACTAAAACTTCTTCGATTTTTTGCTTAATTGATTTGGGGTTTAAGAATAAAGCTGAGTGAAATAACTCTTGAAAAAGTTCTGTTTTCACGAAAACTTTATGATAAAGTTTGCACGTTAATAAAGGTAATGTAATGTAAATAATAACGGTGCTAATAAATATTAACTCTTGAGAGAAATTATTATTGCTTAAATAGTCTCTAGAGTAATCTACAAGAAAACTAGCCATTTGTATAGAACTAATAATTAGAAACACCATTATAATTAAGCCATTCTTTATATTGTGCCCTAGATATGGTATTAATCTAAAAATACTTTCCATACTAAGAAATTTTAGTGGATATAAGTGTTTAAAAACAACTCTAATCTTTTCTTTATCCGATAAGTTTTCTTTAAAAGACAATTTCCGTATAGACTGTTCAGCAATAAATCGAGTTATGTCAGAAGTTCTCAAAAGCTGATTATTTGTAAAATTTAATGTTTTTTCTATAGAGTTACTCATTGTTCTGGATAAAGAACTTTGTTTAGAATCAACGATAATCAATGAATTTGTTATATAATCACTCACTAAAAGTTCTAAAAAAGATTTATGAGCAAATTTAAAAGAATCAAATGTAGATAAATCTCTTACCAAAACACCACATGACCTTATATCTAATAGTATAGTATCCCTATTATATCTGTTATTAAATCTTTTTTGAACTTGTTTTTTATAACGATCACCTGATAAGTTTTGGCTTGTAATCTCTTCTGGAAAATCATTATATAATTTAATTATTAATTCTTCAAGTTCTAATTGATTAATATGATTTGTATATCCATTCTTTAAAGTCATCCCAATTGCGATTCCCATCATAAAATATGCTCTTTCAGGTATAGATAAAGCCGTTTTACCGCCTTTATTTTCTTGCCTTGAATAGCTATGCTTTAAAAACTCTTCAATAACTAAAGCTGAATTTATTTTACTTTTATATTTAGATATGTTTCTTTCTTTCCAAACTATACTCGTTAAAAACAATGAAGAGGGACGGGACATTAAATCAAAAAAACTATTTCCCTCATTTTGATCGTTTAAAATACTTAATATATCTGATTTTGTCTCATGAGGTGCTTTACGTAATGCATAAGAAATTTGTTCTTTAGAGAATCGTTTTAAATAGATTTCTTCACAATAGGTTAGATTAGTATATTCAGAACTTGTTCTTAATAGAGTTTTAAGTTCATTATCGTTTAGAAAAAAATTAGGACGACCTGTTATGATAATTTTTGAATTAGGAATACTAAACCCCCATAATTTTCTAAAATGATCCACTCTAATCTCATAATCACCGATTAATTCCATTTCATCAAACCCTTCGAATATTAAAAGAATTCTTCCCGCATGATGCAACTTCATCAAAGCTTTTGGATCAATACTGAAATTAGAACACCAATCAGATAGTAATGCAAGTGAGTTAGGATATTGCTTAGGATACCTCCCTCTCAGTTCAATAATAATAGGAATTCTACCAGTTAATTCTTGGTTTTTGACCATTAAATAAGAAATCCGTTGAGATAAGACACTTTTCCCTTGTCCATATTCACCTAAAATAGCTAAGTGTTTTTTATCTTTAGTTTGATTAACCCAATCTAAAATATATTGTTCTGTATTTTCAATATTTAAATAACTATCTAACTCCCTATTCCTTACCTTACATTCTGGCTGAGTATATATATCTTTTAATGTATGTTTATATCCATTAATTATTTCACTTTCTTCAAATTGTCTTTCTAAATGTCTAAAATAATTAGAGAAATCTATTAATTCATCTAAGAGCACGTCTTCACTTAAAAATTCAATTTCTATATTTTTAAAGTCCTTATTTTCTTTTAAAGATTTAGTGTTTTTTATTGCAACAATGTATTTAACTTCAGACTGGATAGTTCCACTTGGAAATTGTTTAAAGGAAAAATCCATAAAATCTGTTACTTTTTTTTCTGAAGGGACATTTAAAGAACAAAAAACAGCAAGAGGCTGATTTTCTTTACCATATGCAGAAATATAGCAATGTTGTTTTGGAAACCAATCTTTCTCTTTTGATAATATATATTGGCTTGACGTCAGAGAAAGTAACTCAAAAACCTGATTGTGCCAAGCAATGGATTCTACTTCAGGCTCTGCCAAATTAAAGCTTATTTCTGTATCATTTTTTGGGTTATATAATTGCAGTTTTTCAGGCTCCCCGTAACAAGCTAAAGCTTCCTTTATAATACCTGTATGTGCATTAAGTTTTTCAAGTTCATGTTGATGCAAGCTTTTTTTCCATTTCCAGTTGTTAAATACTCTTAAATATATAATCCCAGTAAATATGTATAAAGTAGCTACCATGAATTTATCTGAAAAATCTGGGGTGTGGACTTTAATAGGATATTCAAAAAATTTAGTTGAAATAATATTTAATAAATCAAAAAAAATATTGCTCCCTAAAATATAGGGGATTATATAAATAGCCATAGAAACTAATAAACCTAATCCAATAAAAGCAAAACGTTCTCTTGTAAAAGGTCTTCTTCTATATTTCCATATTAACCATTGAACTACAATAACAATAATTAATATACATGAAAGTCCTATTAAAATAGATTCAAAAGTTGTTAGGTTCATTTTTATTAAATTTAAAAGAATATTACACTACAAAAGAGCTACATCAATAGTGTAGCTCTATTATTACATAAACTTACACCAATAGAAGGTCTATATATTTTTAAGAAAACAAATCTAACAAATTATATATAGACTCTATCCTATAATAATTTTGGATTACAAAATTTTAAAATCATAAAAAGAACAACAGAGTATTTTGAAGTTGTGAAGTAATTTTTTTAAAAGAATGTTTATTAATAAGACAGTCAGCAATGGCTGTCTTTTTTGTTTAAAGAAGTTGTAATCCTTGATAAGAAGCTAATTCATCATATTGCTAGAAAAACATTTGCAACCACTGTACTTCTCTAAAACGGGGTGTCAATGGAGGTTGTTTCTGAGTTATTGGAGCACTCTAAAATCACTATTACGCAGGAGCATTACGCTAAGGTTGTAAAGAGCAAAGTTAGTGAGGAGGTTCATGCCTTAAAAAAGAAGTTAGCCAAAACAAAAATTTATTAAATCTTAGATTATTAATTATACCTTAGGAGCTCTAATCTGTTTAAAAGTAAAGTATGGCTAAATTTAAGTTTAACCTGAATGACATCCATTTGTATGAATGGAGTGATTTGTATTGGTTTGAATATGAAATTTCAATAGAGTTATGGGCTCTAAGTAATTTAATAAGGAACCAAGAGGATGTATATGTATCTAAGCAGAAGGAGTTTATAGCTAAGAGAAATGAAGTGCTTCCGAATATTCCAATAGAGCATAGAGACTCTTATGAACAGCATTTTTTTGAAGATTCAGACAGAACTTTTTTTGAATTAAAAAAGATTCAACGTAATTCAATTTGTCTTTCCTTTTATTCCTTTTTAGAAGGAAAGATATTAGAATTAATACATATGATGGCGGAAGAGTTTGATGTACCTTATAGGAAATCGGGGCATGAAATATTAGAGTCTTTAAATAGGTATATCGTTCATGAATGTAGGGTCAATGGTGCTAGTTTTAAAAAGAGTTTTAACAGAATATCTAGGCAAAGCTATGTAAGAAATGCTATAGCTCATAACCAGTCTCGTATTCATAAAAAGAGAAGGTTTATACGTGAAGATGGTATTATTCAGAAAGGAAACAAAATTGTTATAGAAGATGTAGTGTATTTAGAAAATTTAATTATTTGGACGGAAGAATATTTTAAGCAACTTCTCATCTCAGTTGATAAGAGATTAACAGAAATTAAGACGTCACTCATCAAATAAACTATAAGCTTTATCCAAAAATTCTTTAGGTATAGCCCTTATATTAAGTTTTTCAATTTTGGTATCTAAATAGAAAGAAAAAGGGATGCATGAATTTTTACTATCCTGAACAGCCTCTTCTTCACTAGTGTATCTTTTTCCTTCAATACTAAAGTTCAAGTAATCGTTCTGATATTCTAATAAGCAATCTTCTAATTTCAATACTCTAGAAGAAAAAGTGTCTTTATGAAAAATAAGAGTGTCGATATCAATGACAGTAAATGGTCTTACCTTAGAAATATCAAGACCTTCATTATGTAATTTTTGGAGTTCTTCTTGAAACCATAAATTAAGCACTTTATTTAACCCTCCTGCATTGAACATTCTATAGTGTAAAACCAATATTGGGTGGATAACAATATTTTTATGCTTTAATTTTGGATCAAAAGCTAATTCACCCTTTAATATCTGTCGTATACTTCTAATAATCTGCATAATTGCTTTAGGTGTGCCGTCTTCTTTTTGATAAAGCTTTTTTGAAAGCTCCTCCTTTATAATTGAGTAGTCGGATGACTGTTTTACTTCCGCGCTAAGCATAATATCTTTAGATTCAAATAAGAAAATTCTTTTACCATTTCTCATATAATAATCAGGAGCTCCTTCAAATTCTTTATCTAATTCATTTCCATTTTTTTGAAAGAAACGCCTTCCATAATATTCAGAAAGGACATTATGTAGAACATATTTTTCTGAAAAGTCGTATGTTTTAAGGTTGTAAAAATTTTTCACCTTTTCTCCTTTTGGAAGCCTGTCATTTATAGGTTTAAATTTCCAATAAAGACCATTATAAATCATATCTAGAATAAAAATTCGACATATAATACGATATTTTCCTTCCTCAACCTTATGAATGGGATTAGATCGTAAAATCCTAAAATCAATATCTTGTAGCTCATCGACCTTATTTGTGATGAACTTTTCTAAAAACGAAATGTCATCTTTCATCTTATCAACATTATCAAATATAATGTCAGTGTGAGATTCCATATCACTTTTGATTACTGTGATCCCTAATGCTGTAATTTTCTTAAGATACTCCTTATAATTTTTTACCTCATATTCATTATAAAACGTTTGTAGTAATGTTTTACAGTCTGGATTAGAATCTAAAAATTCAAAAAAACGGATAGCCCTCATTATTTGAGTAGTAAATAGTTTAGGAATTGAATAATTAAGAAACTCACAGTTGTTTAGTTGTAATGATAATAACATTGCAGGAGGTCTCATAAAAACACTTAAACCTCTTGTACTATTGTTAGAAACCAAACCGTTTTCTTCAGTGTTTATTTGGTTTAAAAGTAAATATGCTTTTAAAATATTTCTCTCCATTTCTTCATTAGTTTGAATATCTTGAGTTTCATCATGGACGTTATCAAAAACATATTCAAACAAACAAAGACTACTTACTACATATGGGATTTCATAAGCACCTATTCCTCCTATAGTTTGAGTAGAAAAATTATTTATATTGTCAAAAATTTGGCTTGCCTCCATAATGTTACCTTTGGAGAAAAACATACCCAGAAAATCTTGAATTTCTGAATACCTGGAGTTTTGAGCATTAAACCCTAGGAAGAATGGGCTTACTTTGAATAGAGTTTCCTTACTAATACCTTCAAGGTATTCAGATAATTCACGAGGCTCCTCATTTGGATAAGCAGCTTTGAAGGGAACTGCAATTTTCATATTAATATTCATAAGCCTATTTTGTTTATATGGTGAATATAGAGAATAGTTTTGGTAATAAATCCTCTCCTCAAAAATAGAAGAATAATCACTCATGTAGGATAATACTTCCTTAATTATATAGTTTTAATGTGTAATTTAGCTCGTGTTAAATATGTAATAGCATATGATTTTCTGAAATGAGATTGAATTAATATGTGGTTTTAAATACTTAAGTGATGATTATAAATGATACTATAAAGATTAAAAATTATAAATGTTTTAATGAAGATGGCGGAGGTTTTGAATCTATTTTTCCAATAAATGTAATCATAGGGAAAAATAATTCAGGGAAATCTACCTTAATTGATGTGGTACAACATTTAGTGGAGCCAAAACATATATTAACAACTACAGGGAATAACGATGTAACTGCAAGTATTCATGTTGAACATTTATTAAATGAAGAAGAATTATCAAATTGGAGAATTCAAACAGGAAAAAATACTGGCTACATAAACGATATGGGGTTCATTGAAATAATAAGTTATAGTTATTTAATTACCGCAAAAAGGGAAATAAAATATAATTCTTATAATGGAAGCTTTGGCCCTCATATTCAAGGATTAAAGAGAACAAGACTTGAAGAGTTTATACCAATAAGTATATCTAGATCCATTTCAACTACGTTTGAGAATAAAAAATTCTGTAAAATCACTGCTGAAAGAGATATAATCCCTGAAAATAAATTTGTTGATGGTCGTAATATTAAAATAACCCCAAATGGAACAGGAGCAGCTAACACTATTGAAGGTATATTAAATATGATCAAATATGACAGTGATATTATTGAAGTTAAGTTGTTGGATGAATTAAACAAGATTATCAATCCAGAAATTAAGTTTTCTAGAATATTAGTCCAAGAAATTGTATCAGGAAAATGGGAAGTGTTTTTTGTTGATTTTAAGCAGAATAGGATAGCGTTATCTAAAATGGGAAGTGGAATAAAAACTATATTATTGGTTCTTTTAAATCTTATTGTAAGGCCTGTAATAGAAAAGGTGTCTCCCAGTGATTTTGTATTTGCTTTTGAAGAATTAGAAAATAATTTACACCCTGCGTTACAAAGGAGACTGTATGAATACATAAAGCAATACTCAATAAGTAATAAATGTTACTTTTTTATTACTACTCATTCAAATGTAGTTATTGACACTTTTGGTATTTGTAATAATTCACAAATAATTCACGTAAAAAATGATGGGACTAAGTCAATTACTGAACCAATAATTTCCTTTAAAGACACTAAAGGATTATTAGAAGACCTTGGTATTAAAGCTAGTGATTTAATTCAATCAAATGGAATAATTTGGGTTGAAGGTCCTAGTGACAGAGTTTACATTAAAAAATGGTTAGAATTAAAAGAGTGTGATTTTAAAGAAGGCCTGCATTATTCAATAATGTTCTATGGAGGTAAGCTACTTGCTAATTTATCCTTAGAAGAAGAAAATGATGTTCCTGAAAGTTTTGTTGAATTAGTGAAGGTCAATAAAAATGCTTTTGTTATTTTAGATAGAGATGGTGAAAATGCAAATGCTGATTTAAATAAAACAAAGAAAAGAATAATAAGAGAAGTAGGTGATGAAAATACATGGGTTTCTCAGGGACGAGAAATTGAGAATTACCTTAGAAATGAAGATATTATACTTTGGTTAACAGAGAAAGAACTTGAACCTGATGATTTTATATTAGGTGACGATGAAAATTTAAAAGAAATACCATTGACTAATGGGGGAAGTACAAAGTATAACACACAAAAGGCTAAAAATTCAAGAGAAATATGCCAACATCTAACTATTCAATCTCTTGACAAACTTAATTTAATGGATAAACTAGATTCTTTAATTTCAAAAATTGAATCTTGGAATAATTAACTAGCTTTAAATTAGATTAAATTTTATTGATTAGGTCTTTAAGGCGTAAACAGATCGTGAAACTAATAAATTACTGCATTTCATATTCATTATATAACAATAAAAAGTGAGATAGGAGGGCTAATAGAAATTACGTTAAAGAGGCTATTCGAATTAAGCTTGGGTTTTAATTAAAGTTAAAGAGTTCAGACACTTCTATTTTCATTGCTTTTGCTAATAAATTAGCAGTTGAAACAGATGTATTGATAACCCCTCTTTCAATTCTACTTATTTGAGATATTTCAACACCTATATCATTCGCTAAATTTTGCTGAGTAAAACCCTTACCCTTTCTAATCCTTCGTAAGTTTTTACCAAACTCAATTATAAACTCTTTATCTTTTAAATATTCCACGAGTTAAAATTCGTGGTCTTTACTATTTATCAAGTAGGCATATTTGCCTATTTTAATTATATTTACCAAAACATTGATTATGAAACAATATTTACTTCTAATTATCATCCTATCGTTTAGTAAACAGATAAACGCTCAAATCGAAATTGAGTTTTATACAAACTATGGTTATCAAGCAGACTATGAAGCCAATAAAATGTACAATATGGATGGAGAGCAATTCTACTGGTATTTTAATGTGGATTTAAAGAATACAATATACAAACCCAATAATCCTGAAAATGTAATTGAATATAATGCTACTGGATATTCCTATAGAAAAGATTACTACAACAGAACCAATACAAAAATGTCAATTGATAGAGTGAAAATTATAACCTATCAAAATGGTACTGTTAGCACTATATTTTATCCATCTAAGGTACATGAAACAACAAGTATGACATTAACCAAAGAAGATGGTGCTTTTAAACTTCTCATATGCACCAAAGCTGAAAAAGAAGTATGTAAGCAAGTGTATATCCATTCTAGCAATAGATTTGAAGATGAAAATTATATTTCAAAAAAGCCAAGTCAAGTTATTAAGTAAATGAAACTAATCCTATCAATAGTATTAACGCTAAGTTTCTATGCTTCTTATAGCCAAAATTACACGTTTACATCAGATTTAAGAGCGGAACATTATCAATACAATAACAAGGTAAAACAAACAGATTGGAAGCAATGTAGTACCACTTTTGTAATTACTGAAAGAATGTGTTATAACCGATATTAGCGGTATAAAAACCTATAAAAACATATCTACTCAACTAAATTTAGATACAGATACGACGATATTAATCAATGCTACATATAGAGGTAAACCTTACGATTTAAAGCTTATTTATAGTGGAGACAATGAAATTTCACTTCCTAGTCACAAACTACTCTAAAAGCGTATTATATAGGCTAACTTACGTATCAAAAAGATAGCTTCCGAAGTATTATAAAGACTGATTTATTCTCAAGTTGATTTTATTACCATTTTATCAGCTAGGGGTAGTCAGTTTTTTTTATATAAAATATTTTTTTTAATTTTTTTATTACTGAATGCGCTAGGTTACCCATAATGCCACCCCCCTCTTTTTCAGATTTGGGGCATCCCCCCATATTGTTTAATTTAAATTTATTTAAAATGGTAACTATCAAAAATTACATTAAAAGAACAAGTAAAAAGAGTGGTAAAAATTTCTTTGTCCTAGTATTATCAGGAGGAATCGAGCCAGTTAAAAATGCAGATGGACAACTTTATTTTACTTCTAGAACTTGTACAGTAGCTTCAAGCTTTGATGAAAGCACTTGCAAAGATTTAATAGGAGCTAAATTTCCCGGCTCAATTGAGAAGGTTAAATGTCCCGAATATGAATACACTATTCCTAATACTAATCAAACAGTAACCCTCGATTACAAATGGGATTATGTGGATTCAGTTGAGGAGGTAATGAAAGAGCAACTCGTTTCTGCTGAGTTAGTACATTAGAAAACATAGGAGCCCTAGTTAATTCTAGGGCTTTTTATTTTATTATTCGTACGTATATCCTCACGCCCGCTATTAATACAAAATATACTTACTCTACATACACTTACTCACTATTTAATATAGCCATTTTATACCATACCGAAGAATTAACAATAATCCTTAATTTAATAATATGACAGCAAAGCAACTACTAAAAACACTTCAATTTAGCTCACCTAGAGTCATTTATGTAGTTACTTGGGATAATAAACTAAAAGTACTAAGGTGTCCTTTTAGAGTGCGTGTAATTAAGCCTATAAACGGTTTAGAGTTAGGTCAAGAATTATATGTAGATCTAATATGGAATACAGATGCATTAGAAACCATTTTTGAAGTTGATGGCGAATTCTATCAATATTATCATTTTGACATCTTAACAAAATAACTCGACACCCCCCGTATTTACTATAAAAAATAAAGACTTCTTAAAATAATCATTAAAAAATTAGGAATTCTCATATATTTTCCTATATTGTTTATTACTTCAATGCCATACTCATGGCTAGATGCTCAAAATAATTCCCAATATATTCCAATAAATATCAATGCAAACCAATTCTAAAAACAGAATAGGCTATATAATCTGTTGCGGTAATTACGGAAGTTGTGGAAGAATATAGCTCATTCACTAAATTTTATTGTAAAACGTCATTTAAAAATGACATTAAAAATTTATTTTATGAGTAATAAAAAGAAAAGAGCATATGATGTTAAAAACATCATATCACCAAGAGAATTAATTAGTCAATGTGCTAATGAACCAGAACCAGTACTATATTGGAGAGGAATTGAAAATGTATGTTTTGGATATGTTTTTGGCCCGAGTAAAGCAGGGAAAACTATTTTTTGTGAAAACTTAGCTATGAGTATGGCTGCTGGAAAAAATACATTTTTTGGAGAAGAATTAAAAGGAAAACCTAAAAAAGTATTAATAATAGCTATGGAAGAAAACCATAGAAAGAGAAGTGAAAGAATGGTAAAACAACTTTCAATTTTATCTAAAGAAGAAAAAGAAAGTTACTTAAATAATGTAAAAGTTGTAGGTGAAAACTTCCCTCGGTTTTTAACAGAAAAAGAACAGTGGGTTGAGTTTGAAGAAACGGTTAAAGAAATAAATCCAGACGTTATAATAATGGATAGTTTTTCAAGAATTATGACTTCAGATATAACCGACAGGAAAGAGTGTCAAAAAGTGTTGTCAAGGTTACGAAATTTTGCTTACGAAAATGAAATAGCATTTATATTAATTCACCATGCTACTAAAAATTCAGGAAAATTATTAACTATGGATAGCATGGCAGGTAGTTCGTATTTACAACAAGAAGCAGATTTTTGTATTGGTATAAACAGAAATGAAATTACTGGTGAACGCTATTTAAAAGATGTCTTTTATAGATATACTGAGGATAAAGAATTAGTTACTTCTTATATAATTAATGGTAAATCTATGTGGTTAGAGCCAATCGGAAGCTCTAAGGAAGCAACAATCGTATTTAATGGAACTACGACAACAACAAGCAGTAAGGATTTAATTCTTAATTATTTAGAGGTAAAAAAAAATGACTTTAAAAATGAATGTTCATCATGTACTGAATATGAGGTAAAGTCGTCTGAATTAAAAAAAGAGTTTGTGTCAACAGGTTTAATGAAAGAAAGAACTTTTGAGTACAACTTAAGTAAAGTTGTAAAAGACTCTATTTTAATTCAAAAAGGAACAAAAGGAACATACATATATAAATATAATTAACCGCAATAACCGCAATAACCACAACTAAAAATGAGGGCTATGAAGATAGCTCTTGTTTTAAATTTATTAAAAGAAGAGATGATGAAAGAAGAAGAAATAAATTATGTGATTTACAAAGCTGAAAATAACGAAAATGGTTTTGTATATATAGGGGTAAGTACAAATAGTATGGAAGCCAGAAAACAAGACCATATACACAGGTCAAATAAAGACTATGCTAATAGCTTTCAAGAAGCTATTAAAACGCATGGAGAAAGTGCTTTTAGTTGGGAACAAGTAGATACTGCAAATTCAGTAAGTGAATTAGCTAAAAAGGAAAAGGAATATATACTATCCTATAATTCAAAAGAAGATGGCTATAATTCAGATACTGGAGGAGGATTTAAAAAGTCAGTCTACAAGTATACTTTAGCAGGAAAATTATTTGATACATTCGATGATTTAACCCGTGCAGGCGAATCAATAGGGACAACAAAGCAACATATATCTAGAGCATGTTTAAGTGTCAACAAAACGTTTGGTGGGTTTTATTGGAGTTATGAATATAAAGAGCCATTTGTACCTGATAATGATACTAGGAAGAAAGAAGTTATTCAATATTCTTTGGACGGAAATGAGATAGCTAAGTTCAATTCGGTTGCGGAAGCTTCTAGAAAATGTAACCTTTCTAAATCTGCAATATCAAGAGTATGTAGAGGAGAAAGAAAACACGGAGGAGGATATCATTGGTGTTATAGCTAAAATAATTAGAAAAAAGAAAGGGTGGTCATAATAGACCACCTTTTTTTATGCAAAAGAGTTCATTAAACACGAACTCTATATTAGTAATACTGCGGAAATAAAACAGTTCTTTTCCAAAGAATTCAATAATACACCATAGCATAAAGAGTGAATATAAACACAATCCATAACCTTTAAAACTAAAATATATGAACAACATAATTTCAGAAATAGAACTAACATACAAACCTGTAATACAGAAGCAGGAGAGAATAAAAATAAGTAATAGCCAAGATGCTTACAAAGCTATTTTAAGCAACTGGAACAAGAATACTATTGAACTACATGAAGAGTTTAAAGTACTGCTTTTAAACAGGGCTAATGAGGTTCTAGGAATTCACACAGTGTCAAAAGGAGGTATAACAGCTACTGTAGTTGATATTAGGATATTATTTGCTGTAGCACTTAAATCTGCCTCTACTAGTATTGTATTAGCTCATAACCATCCTAGTGGTAACTTAAAACCTAGTGAAGCTGATAAAAGGCTTTATGAGAAAGTTAAAAAAGCATCAGAATACCTTGATATTCAAATTGTAGACAATATAATTATCACTAAGAATACTTTTTACAGTTTTACCGATAGAGGTTTGATATCGTAATCAATAACAGAATTCCTTTACTAGCCTTATTCTTTAAGTCACTATTTTTTGGTATATAAGGATACCTAGTAATTGGTATTGTACACGTATAACCCTTTTCATAATTTAGGCAGATTAAAACCCTGAAAGAAAATGGAAAATAGAAAATTAGAGGTACACACATTTCATCTAGTAGATAAAAAAAATAAAGACTTAATTATTAATCCAGAAAATGTATCTGGTATAGATTTTTTTGATACTCTTAAAAATAATTTTATAGACTTTGTTGATAGCTTACCCCCGAGTGACATATGGGAAAGGACTTCAAAAATAGAGGTTAAGGCTGGTTCTAAAATATTTAAATTTAATGATGATGTAAGATATGTTTCTGGAAAAATAAAAATAGGAAATGACCAAAATAAAGAACAAGATGTTGTATCAACTAATAAGAAAAAAGATGTATTATATACAATAGGAAAAGGAGAATCAGTTGAAAGGCCATATTATTTTATGGTCATTCTACCTGCTAAAAAAAATAGAGGTTTTATAGTCATTGAAAGGGAAGGTAGACACACTATGAAGCGTATTTTTTCTAGAATATTAGAAAAGTTTGTGTCAGAAAAATTATCAACAGCTAAAATTGAAATAAAAGGTTTTGTTGAAGATAAAATAATAAGAGATTACCTAGAAAATGGTGATTACGAAAGAATAACATTAAACAGAAGTATTATTCCAAATGATTTATCAGAAAGGTACTTAGGTAAATTTCATCAGACTGGAAAATATCAAGTACAGTTAAATATTATACCTAAAGAAAAAACGTTATTTCCTTTATTTGCAAAACAAAAGATCTTACGAAACTTAGATAGTTATGATGGTTTTTTTGAAGATGAACACTTAAAAGAATTAGGGTTTGATGAAAATTCAGATATAAAAGTTGTCACTACACTACATGGTAATACAAGGACAATTGACTTAAGGGATACTTTTAAAATGAGACCATATTACTTAATAGCAGTAAATATAGACTCTAAGGGATTTTCAGATTTTGATAATATAAATAGAGAATCGGCTACACTTTTAAAATCATTTAATTTAGATATTTTATAGTATGTATTCTAGATTAAATTTTAGCAGTATTATTGAAGGCCATCATAATACGTTGAAAGGAGCTAAAGGAAAAATACCATTGGGTGAAAAAATAGAGTTTTTTGCTATCCCAATTATAATATCACTAGTAACTGCTTTTTTTAAACACATAAATGATGAAATAACTAACATCCTAACGATATGCCTCTCTGTATTAATAGGTTTATTATTGAATTTATTAGTATTAATCCTTTCGAATGTACAGTCAAAAGATAAAGTACTAGATTTAACTAATAGAAGAAATAGGCTAGACTTAATTGAAGAAACATTTTATAACATTTCATTTACTATTCTTTTAAGTATTATGGCGTTAATTGCAATTCTCTTAATGAATATGTGTTTATTCGATTTTAAAATCCGAATTGGGTTATTTGAAGTCATTAATTTAAAACTAATCACTCTGTTTATTTTTAGTGCAGTTATTTATTTTTTAAATATTAAAATATTTATAAATCTATTTATGGTTTTAAAAAGAATGAATAAAGTTTTTAAAGAAGACCTTGGTTTAGAGAAAAAAGTAATTGAAGAGTTAGAACAGAAAAGGATGGATAACATCTAGCATAAAAACAGGTAGGAAATTAGATATTAATGCAAGGCTTACTTTTAGGCACACCAAAAATAACACATCTAGCTGAGTAGCTATAAACAGTACAAACTTAGTCCTTGGTTCGAGCCCAAGTGGGACCACCTTCAAACAAAGACTTTACAGCAATGTAAGGTCTTTTTTGTTTCTAAAGGTTAAACATATGTAAAACAGCCCAAATTTATTAAACCTAAAAACCTTTACTATCTAATAAAACACCTGCAAGTCCTAACAATTGCAATTCAGCATTCTTAGCAGTATACTTTGCTTGATTTAAACTCAATTCAGAGTTAATTAGGTTTAGTTGTGCTTGACGGAAATCTATGGAAGAAACCTGCCCTAATTTATAGCGTTCATTTGTGCGTTCAAAATTACGTTTCGTAGTTATCACATTAGTTTCTTGAACTTGTAATGTAAACAACAAATTCTGATAACTTTCCCATGCATTATGTACATCGCGTTTTAAGAACTCTTCTTGTTGTGTTTTAACAATTTCCTGATTTTCTAATGTTATTTTAGCATTCTGGACATTCGTTTTTGTACGTCCACCATCAAATATATTCCACGATAAATTTAACCCTACATTTATTCCTGTTTGTGTAGAACTTACAGGAGTAAATGGATTAATAGGATCGTTATTGCTTTTATTCCACGCATAAGAACTTGTTAATCCTACGTTAGGCATCCAACCTGCTTTATTCATTTTCACATCAAACTGACCTAATTCTATATTCTTTTTTGCCTGTAATAGTACTGCGTTATTTGCTGCTGATTTTTCTAATAAGCCCTCTAAAGTTAAATCTAAAGCATAAGAAACATCAGTATTTACTGTAACTGTTGTATTTACATCTCTTCCTAAAACTACATTCAAGTCACGTTTTGCATTATTTAATTGACGGTTTACTTCTAAATAAGTGATACTATCATTATTAACATCAACCTCAGCATTTAAAACATCTAACTTTGTGTTTTGACCATATTCAAAGCTATAATTGGCGCGTTTTAATCGTTGTTTCGAAATTGTTAAAGTTTGCTTTTGATTGGTTTCATTTTCAGTCAATCTACCAACCTCATAATAAGCCTTAAATAACGTAATTAATGTGTTTTCGATTACTCCTCGTGCTTGGACTTCTGTAAGATTATAACTCTCCTTTAATCGCTTGTATGCATTTCTTCTATTAAAACCATCAAAAATAGTATAGTTTAACCCAAGTGAAGCATTATACGTTTTTGAAGAAACTCCAGTAACTGAATTTACGGAGCCGTCCTGAAATTCAGAATCAGAGTCTTTATTACTATAATTGGCTCCAGTATTTCCAGTAACTGTCGGCAAATAACCGCTGTTATAGATACTCTTATTGTTCTTTGCTATTTCAACATTGTTCTTAATAGCTCTAATGTCATAATTGTTTTCCAAAGTAACAGCAACAGCTTCATACTTAGTTAAAACTTCTTGAGCATTAACAGATGCTCCTAAAAGTATAATTCCGACAATTAAATTTATTTTCTTTAACATCATTCTTTTTATTATTCAAAACCAACAAGTATTAAAACCGTATGATCTTTAAATTAATTTTCTAACTCTTCGTTCTCTGATTTTAACTCTTTAATGGCGCGCTCTACCTCTTCTCTACTTGGCTTTTTACCTTCCCATAGCCATTTGGTGTATACCTTTGAATAATTAGAAATAGACAACAAAACAGGCAAGGTTAACAAGGTTAAAAAAGTGGCTATTATAATACCATAGGCTATTGATATTGCCATAGGTATTAAAAATTGTGCTTGTCTACTAGTTTCAAATATTAAGGGTGTTAACCCTGCTACTGTTGTAATTGTTGTTAAGAAAATTGCTCTAAAACGTGATTTTCCAGCTGCAAATAGCGCTTCTTCATAATCCATTCCTTCTTTCAGATAGCTATTAAATTTACTTATCAATACCAATCCATCATTTACCATAATACCTATTAAAGCAATAATTCCTAAAAGAGATAAAATATTAACTGCAAACCCGTGAAACCAATGACCCCAAGCTACTCCAATTAAACTGAAAGGAACCATCAATAATAGCATGAATGGCTGACCGTAGGAACGGAATGTAAAAACAATTACAATATAGATTAACAATAAAATTATTGGGCCAGCAACTTTTGCAGAACTAGAAACTTTTGAAGCTTCCCTATTTTGCCCTTCATATAAAGCAGTAACCGAAGGATATTTTGCATTAATCTCTGGCATAATTCTATTTCTAATATCGTCTAAAATATCAGAAGCACTTTCCTGAACATTCTTTAAATCTGCATCTATCTTAATTTCTCGTTGTCCTTCTAAATGATTAATAGAAATTTCACCTCTTTCAATCTCATAACTAGCAATTTCAGATAGTGGCACTTTATTTCCAGAAGGGGTATTGATACGCATATCGTCCAAATTTTTGATTGATGAACGCTCATTCCTGTCATAACGAACCCATACTTTTATTTCATCTTGTCCACGCTGAAATCGTTGTACTTGAAAACCAAAGAAACCACTTCTTACTTGCTTCATTACATCGTTTAAGGTTAAACCAATAAGATAAGCATGGTTTTTTAATTGAATTTTAATTTCCTTAATCCCTTGTGGATCATTATCAGTAATATCCTTTAATTCTTGATTTTTAGACAATTCTAGTTTCAACGCTGCTTTTGCAGCTTTAAGTTCTTGAATATTATTACTTAATAAAGAAACTGAAACGGGACTTCCTCCAAAATTACCACCAGAACCAAAACTTAAGGCTTCTACACCATAAACATCACCTACTTTCTCACGAATTGCATTGGTAATTTCTCTGGACCCAAAAAGGCGTTCTTCTCCAGGTAATAAGTTAACTCGTAACGATGCTTTAGCTGAACCTGGTCCAATTTGCTTTAAAATATTTTGAACCACAGGGGTATCATTAATACCATATTTTTCAGTAAATTCTTTTTCAACTTCCCATACTTTTTCCTCAATCATTGAGGCTATACTATCTGATACCTTTTCATTAGTCCCTTGAGGCATCGTTAAATTGATTGAAACCCGGTCACTTGCTATAGAAGGAAAAAAAGTTCCTTTAATTATACCTCCTTGAAATCCTCCTATAGTAATCATCAAAAAAGCAACAGGAATAACTAAGCCAAAAAACTTATTCGCTAACACAAATCTTAATGCTGGAGCATAAATTCTGTCTCGCATATAATCCATAGCCAGCTCAGCATATTTATTTAATGTATATAACTTCTGCTTTCTATCTAATGCTCTAGAATGTGCAATATGTGCTGGCAAAATAATTAACGCTTCTATCAAAGATATAATTAATGTTAGTGCCACTACCACTGCTACTTCACTAAAAAAATCACCCATTCTTCCATCTAAAAAAAAGAACGTTGAAAAAGCCAAAACGGTTGTCGTAATAGCTGAAATAATTGGCGGAACCACTTCCATAGTACCATCAATAGCAGCTCGGATTGGGGTTTTCCCTTTTTCATAATGATGGTAAATATTTTCAGAAATTACTATCCCATCATCTACCAAAATTCCAATAACAATAATCATCCCAAATAATGACAATACGTTTATTGTTACATTAAAATACCCTGCCAACATAAACATTCCGAAAAAAGCAACTGGCAACCCTACAGCTACCCAAAAAGCTAACCTTGGACGCAGGAATAAAGACAAGAACAACATAACTAATAACATTCCTTGCCACCCGTTTTTGAATAATAATTCTGTACGTTGGTTTAAGGTAATAGAAGAATCACTTGTAACTGCAATTTGTATATTTTCATTTACCTCATTGAATTTATCAATGTATGTATTTATTTTTTCTGCTGAAGACAATAAGTCTTCACTATTAGTATTGTTTACTTGAATACGAACTGCTAAATCTCCGTTGTAATAGTTTCTATTCGGAGTTTCATTCCATTTATCAGTGACTTTTGCTACATCTTTTAATCGAATAATTTTACCCAACACATCTGCTCTTACCACTAAATTGTCTAGCTCATCGCCATAATAGGAGCGATTATTAGCTCTTATCAAATACTCTTCAGCATTTGTTTTTATAGACCCTCCTGAAGTTAAAATATTTGATTGAGATACTGCAGCAGCTACTTGTTGAAAAGTTAAATTATATGCTAATAAATCATTTTCACGAACAGCTATTTCTATCTCCTCATCAGGATATCCTGAAACATTAATTTGTGAAATACCATTGATTCTACGTAAATCATTTTCTATCTCTCTAGTAATGTTTTTTAATGTTTTTAAAGGTACGTTTTCCCCAGTGACAACAAAACTTATAGTTTCCCTTGCTACTTCAACTTTAGAAACCACAGCTGGTTCCATTCCTGTAGGAAAATTAGGTGCTTTATCAGCTGCATTTTTTACATCAGCTAATATTACATTAATATCATATCCTTTTAAGGTTTCTACAGTAATTATTGCGGTATTTTCTGAGGATCTGGAAGTAACTCTATCAACACCAACCAAACCTTTTAAATTATCTTCAATTTTTAAAACAACACCTTCTTCAATTTCTTGAGGTGAAGCTCCAGGATACACAACATTAATGGCTATAATTTTTGATTTTGTTAATGGAAAAAAGGATGATTTTAAACTTGAATACCCTAAAATTCCCAATAGTACAAATGCTATAATAATAATGTTTACAGCAACTGGATACTTTATAAAATAAGCGATTACTTTTTTCATTTTTTATTCTGATTTAGTAGTATTAGTTGCTGTAAAAACCTTAATTAGCATCCCTGAATACCCTCCTGTTATTGGCTTTGACACCAATTTCGATCCGTTTGTTAATCCCTTTATTACAACAGTTTTCTCATTAAAATAAATAGGTGTTATTTCAACTAGTTCTAGCACGTTTCCTTTTACTACATAAACCGATTTGTTTTCAACTAATAATTTTCGAGGTATTTCAATAGCGTTCACTTCATCCTTTGCAGGAACATTTGCCTCTAGATACATCCCTTCTCTTAAGTCTTTCCCTTTTACCTCAATAAATACTTGAACCGTTTGAGTGGATTGATCAATTCTTCCGTTAATTCGTGAAACTTTTCCAGACCACGAACTTGTTTTTTCTAAATTTTGAAGAGGAACTTCTTTTCCTACATTTAAAATATTAGCATATGAAGCATTAACTGATACCTGTAATTCAAAAATACTAGTATCAATAAACTCCCCCATCTTTTGACCTGACCTTACTAAGGTCCCATTTGTAACTAATGTTTCTGTTAAAACACCATCAAATGGTGCTCTAAGATTATATTTAGCTAAACGAGCTTCTAAATTTTTTATATTATAATAAGTTGTATAAATATTTTTCCCAGTGATGAAATATTTTTCTTTATCTGAAGCGGCTTTTGGTAATTTAGATACCGATTTATTGATATTAAAATTCTTAAGATATGTATTCCATTTTTCAAAAGAATCCGGGTAATCCAATCTTAAATCTGGCATAATGGACGCAACTAAATTCTGTAATGAACTACGTTGTGATTGTAAGGTGGCATAATGTTCATTGCTATTAATATTTAATAGTGACTGTCCTTTTTTATAAACTACACCAGCTTTAAAATCTTTTCCTGTAGGAATTAAGACTCCTTGTACTTCTGAATATAGTTCTACCTTATTTTTTGCTTTCAAATTACCATTTGCAGTTATTATTATTGGTATCGTACTGTTAATTACATTTTCGACAAATACAGTTTTCTCAATTTTCTCAACTTTTTGTTTTGGAACTTTTTTATTATCCTTAAAATATTTTGACAATAAAAATGCACCTCCTAATATTGCTATTCCTAGACCTACAATAATTAATTTTCTCATATCCTTCTCTTTTGTTGCCATTGCAACGTTATGCTGGTTTTTGAATTAAGTTTTGTTGCACTTTTTTAATTACGCTAATCGCACTTTTAATCTCTTCTTCAGAAATATTTTTTTGTAAATTATTGGCAATTTTCTTTACAAAAGGGAGTGTTTGTTCAAATCTTGTCTCTCCTAGTTTTGTTAGATAAATAAGATTTATTCGTTTGTCTTTTTTAGAAGGAATTCTAGCTACTAAATTCTTTCTTTCCATTGTGTTTATTAGCCTTGTCAATGATGTTTTATCTCTTCCCGCTATAAATGCTAACTCCTGTTGAGGGACCCCATCTTTTGTTTTTAGCATTTTTAAAATTACCCATTGTGTCTTGGTAATATCTATATTTTCTTCATAAAAGACATCTTGAATGTGGTTGTCTATCATCTTCATTGTTTTGCCTAACCAAGGGGCTAATGTGTTTTCCAAATCCATGTGTCGGTTTTTTAATGTACTACAAAGTTAGTGAAAAAAATTAATATGGTTGCATATGCAACTACATGTCTGAAGTGTTAAAATCTTCATAACTTTTATATCTATATATCCAATTTTGAATTTGGAGTCATGAGAAATAAGCATATATACTAATAAAGAAAAGGCCGGCTGAGAACCGACCTATTCACCCGTATACAGCAGCTTAAAAACCCGATTAAAAACTGCCCTATCTTAAAGTTGTTTTTCTGTACTGTTTTTAAATATTTAAAGGATCAAAAAATACTATAAAAGAATAGGTCGACTAAACGCCGACCTGTTCACCCGAATACAACAGCTTTTTAAAACCCTATTAAAAGCTGCTTTAACTTTAAATTGTTTAATTTTAATTGATCTATCTTTTCCTGTTGTTCTTGAATTGCTTTTATTGCTACAGGAATTAAATCATTATACCGCATTCCTAAACGTTCCGATTTTTCTTTTACTAACACACCAGGATTTTCTTCATACTCCTTCCATTGATGATCTACCACAACTTCAGGAATTATTTTTTGAACCTCTTGTGCTATAAAACCAAGTTTTGCTTCTTTTTCATTATCTGGAACAACAAAATCATTCACTTTTTCTTCTTTCCATTTGAATGAAACAGGGTCTAAGGCTATAAACTCTTTTAATCCATACTGTAAAGGCTTAATAGCTTCTTTTAATCTAATATCAGAGGTGTTTACTACTCCATTTTCTGTATAAACATTTTTCCATCTTTTGTTTAAAGAACCCAAATTATAAGTAGCATCTACAGTTGGCGTTACTTGTTGCATAAATAAAAATTCACCATCTCCATCTACTACAGAATAAACATCTCCAAAAACGATAACACTTCCTGAGGTTGAAACACCATCCCAAAGCTGAAGGTTATGTATAGAAGCTGCATTATACCCTATCATTACATTTCCTTGGTGATATATTGGGTCATCATTAGTGCTTCCACTGTCAAACATCCAATCGGTATCTATTATTGATGATCCAACCGAAACTTCCCATGTGGCTACTCCATTAGCATCTGAAGTAAGGACATAACCTGCTACCTGACTTCCATCGTCTATAACTAATGCATCTTCAGGTAAGGCAGTCACGAGTACATCATCTAAATAAACTTCATCATTATTTGCATCTACTGAAGAATCTTTAGCATAAATCCATCTAAAAGTGTGTATTCCTGCAGCAACTGGATATGAAACAGAATTCCAAGCTACATTTCCGTTCCATGTATTCTGAGAAATACCGTCTATCAAGAAGTCAAAATCATCATACGATGCTTCAGTAGAGGTTCTAAAAGCAAACGAAATTGTTCCGCCTGAGGCTGGTATTGTAGTACTATACTCTATCCATGATGTTTCACTATCGGTAATTGCGCCACTCTTAGCTCCCCAAGAGGATGTATTATATTCTCCGACTGCGTTTGTAGTTGCCCAGCTAGCGTTTCCTCCTGTTGTAAATGAATTTATTGTTGTATCCTCAAATCCATCGTCTAGCAATGTAACTGGAGAAGAGTTTGCAACCAAATGAAAATTAACAGAAGGGGTAGTCGTATTAAATCCAACATTTCCAGAAGCAGCTATTCGTATAGCTTCAATACCATTTGTCCCAATAATAAAATCTTGTCCATCTGTTGTTCCTAATTTATCAACAGCAGAATTTGTACCTGTGTTACCTGTTAATTCCCAACCAGAACTTCCAAAAGTAACCCACGCCACACCATTGTAATAATAAAACCCTGTTGCAATATCTGTTTGATACACTAATAACCCTGTTGCAGGAGTGGTTATTACGATACGCTCCGCTTGAGTCATTCTTGGTATTAATACACCTTGAGTAGTACTTGAAATATCTAATACAGCACTATTATCGGGAGTATTAGTTCCTATTCCTATCTGAGCAGAAGTAAGCATACTACACATGATAAAAAATAAAACCACAAATTGTTTAATGTTAATTTTTGATGGGTAATACATAATTACTGTTTTAGTTCGTTTAATAATGCTTCAATTTGTTGTTGCTGCTTATTAATATCATCGATAATAGCTTCATGCTCTTTGGTTGCTTTTACCAATAAGGGTAGCAACTCTGAATAACGCACTGCTTGTCTGGCTGCCTTCTTTTTTACAAATTCACCTTTAGAGTTCTTTTCCCATTGATTAGCTTCTACTATTTCAGGAATTTCCTTTTGCAATTCTTGAGCAATAAACCCAATTTTTATTCTTTTCTGATCATCTCTAAGTACTGTTTTTCCATAACTTGTTTTTTTCCAAATATAAGTTACAGGCCTTAGCTTCATCAAGGTTGACAAACCGTATTTAAGTGCTTGGATGTCCATCTTCTCTCTCCTATCAGAAGTGGAAACATTTGTATTAACAGCTTCAATTTTTTCCCAGCTATATATTGCATCACCAATATCAATACTATTAGTACTTTTAGGAACAAGATTATTACTTATAACAACCTCTTGCGGGTCACGATTAGAAATAACTGAGTTTGAACCAAAGCCTAAATAAGCATCTGGTCTTGGAAAAAAACTTGGTTCGGTTTTTATGTGTAAAAGAGGGTCTGAAAAATACGTTGTTCCAGGTACAGAATCATCTCCAATTGTTATACCTGCTATTCTGTAAATTGGATCAGTATTAGTCAAGC
>Ga0209291_1000186_pt1 | contig 60974 bp, 56 predicted proteins | sample GOMGulsemesocosm_FD_184633 | JGI IMG/M metagenome (GOLD analysis project Ga0209291, IMG submission 184633) | Methane-oxidizing microbial communities from mesocosms in the Gulf of Mexico - GOM9B Gulf of Mexico (SPAdes) (version 2) | ecosystem: Environmental > Aquatic > Marine > Cold seeps... | reverse complement strand
GTTTGAAATTTATTTTTATTCAAAAAAGTGTACATTTGCTGTCTGAGAAAAAATTCTCAGGTGGTTTTAAACAATTTATTAATCAGTAAATTACTTATGAAAAAAACAATTTTGACATTATTGTTAACTTTGGTGACCGTGCTATTTACGCATGCTCAGCAAACAACGGTTAAAGGTCAAGTAATCGATGCCGACTCTACAGATCCCGTCTCGGAAGTATCTGTTAGTATCAAAGGCGCAACACTTTCTCAAACGACAAATGAGGAGGGTAAATTTAATTTTTCAAGCAACTTGCCACTCGGTGAGCAATCTTTAATCGTAACTAAGGGAGGTTATTTTGCTAAAACTTTTACAATCATTATTGAAGAAGGTAAAGTAGTAGATCTTTCTACAATTATCTTAAATCAGGATTTAGGTGAAACAGATGATTTTACAATTTCATTATCTGAAGATGAATTAGATGCAGACGAAAGTGTATCGTCTAATACATCTGGAATTTTACAATCTTCAAAAGATGCTTTTGCAAGAGCAGCCGCTTTTGATTTTAGTGGAACATTCTTTAGAGTGAGAGGGTTAGATTCAGAAAATGGTACCATGTTGTTAAATGGTATTAAAATGAACAAGGTTTTTAATGGTCGTCCACAATGGAGTGATTGGGGAGGTATTAACGATGTAATGCGTAACCAAGATTTTGTAAACGGTTCAAAGGCTAATGACTATACTTTCGGAGGTGTAGGAGGAACTACAAATGTTAACATGAGAGCTTCTCAGTACAGAAAAGGTTCTCGTATTTCTTATGCATCATCTAACCGTAGTTATACTAACAGAGTTATGGCAACCTACACTACAGGTTTAATGGAAAATGGTTGGGCACTAGCGATAACTGCTGGTAGAAGATGGGCGGAAGAAGGATATGCTGACGGTACTGTTTATGATGCAAATTCTATATTTGCTTCTATAGAAAAGAAAATTAATGATAGACATAGTATTAATTTTACTTCTATTTATACACCTAACAGAAGAGGGAAATCTGCCGGAATGACTCAGGAGGTATTTGATTTAAAGGATAATAAATACAATTCTTATTGGGGATACCAAGATGGGGAAAAAAGAAACTCCCGTATTAAAGAAATTGAAGAGCCTATTTTAATGTTAAACCATTATTGGACACTTTCTGATAAAACTACTTTGAATACAAATGTAGCTTATCAGTTTGGACATATTGGAAATAGCCGTATTGATTTTAATGGTAGTAATCCTGATCCAACATATTATAGAAAGCTACCAAGTTATGCACTTCAAGACGATACTAGTCAATCTAGTTTAGCAAATGCTTATGCGTTAGAACAAGAATTTTTAAATGATGGGCAATTGGATTGGGATGCTATGTATTTAGCAAATAGTATTAACCCAGGTAATGCTGTATATGCATTATATGAAGACAGGAATGATGATAAACAATGGTCATTTAATTCAATATTAAATACAGAGTTAGCAGAAAACATAACATTAAATGCCGCTGTAAACTACAAGGTGTTAGAATCTCACAACTATGCTAAGGTATTAGATTTATTGGGAGGGACTAGTTATTTAGACATTGACTATTTTGATGTTATTGATAATAATACGTTAACCCCAAATAGAACAGTAGGAGAAGGTGATACATTTAAATATAATTATAATTTAGATGCTACTATGTATGATGCTTTTGCTCAAGCGCAATTCAAATACAATAAAGTTGATTTCTATTTAGGAGGACAATATGGTAAAACCGAATACCAAAGAGAAGGGTTCTATCAATCTGCGCATTTTCCTGTTTCAACAGGGGTATCATCATTAGGTACGAGTAATAAATTAGATTTCACAAAATTAGGTGGTAAAGCTGGGGTAACTTATAAAATTTCAGGAAAACACTTATTAGACTTTAATGGAGTATATATACAAGATGCGCCAACAATGCGTAATTCTTTTTTAAATTCAAGACAGAATAATTTAATTGTCCCAGAATTAACAGAAGTTAAAACGACTTCAGTTGATGCAAGTTATATTTTCCGTTCATCAATTTTAAAAACACGTTTAACAGGATATTACTCTACAGTTGAAGATGCATCTGAAGTTGGGTTTTATTATATTGATGGTGTATCAGGAACAACAGATGTACAATCATTCGTTCAAGAAGCTACAACAGGTGTAGATAAACGTAATATGGGTATAGAGTTTGGTGTAGAAGCACAAATAACACCTACTATTAAATTAAAAGGAGCATTATCTTACGGAGAATCTGTTTATACAAACAATCCTAACGTATATTTAAGTTCAGATGATTTTATAGACCCTTTGAGGGGGGTGTTTGATGGAGTTCGATCTTATGGAGAAGCAAGCTTAAAAGATTATAAGGTTGCTGGTGGTCCACAACGTGCTGGAAGTATTGGTTTTGAATATAGAGACCCTAAATATTGGTGGTTCGGAGCAACAGCAAATTTCTTTTCAAATGCATATTTAGATGTAGCTGCAATTACAAGAACCAGAAACTTTGGACTTGATCTAGATAATGTAGATATCGTTGGTTATGATGAAGATGTTGCAAGGGAGTTGTTAAAGCAAGAAAAGTTTGATGATTATATGCTAGTTAATTTAGTAGGTGGTAAGTCATTTAAATTTGGTAAAAAATACATTGGTTTCTTTGCTAGTATTAATAACGTATTCAACCAGACGTATAAAACAGGTGGTTATGAGCAAAGTAGAAATGGTAATTACACGGAACTTTTAGAAGATAATAACAGACCAGGAGGGAAATTATTTGGACCTAAATACTGGTTTGGTAGAGGTACTACATATTACATGAATGTATATCTAAGATTTTAATTAAAAGAACAAATAATAAATAATGAACGAAGTTAATTTTCGTCACATTATATAACATTAAAAACAATTACAATGAAAAATATATTCAAAATAGTAACGGTTTTCCTTTTTATAGGAATATTTACAGCTTGTGTACAAGATGATGATTATTCAACTCCAGAAGTATCTGGATTTGAACCAAATGTAACTGCAACTAATACCTTTAAACAAATTAAAGATATGTATGCCGGAGGTGGTAATGTAGTAGTTTTTCCTGAAGGGTTGGTTATTTCTGGTTATGTAGTGTCTAGTGATCAATCTGGTAATTTTTATAAAACATTAACTATTCAAAATGATATTGACGGAATTGATGATGATGCATCTAATCCAAGATTAGGTTTAAAAGTTCTTGTTGATGCTTCTGATTTATTTGGAAGGTTTAATGTAGGTAGAAAAGTTTATATTCGTTTAGACGGTTTAGCAATGAATGAGTCTAGAGAAGATAGTGGAGATTATGAAATTGGTTCATATGATGAAACTGAATTCAATAGTCTTACCGAAATACCTGAGTATGTTTTAAATGGATATTCTTTTGGAGGTGTATATTATGCTCCAGCTATTGAACGTTCTTTAGTTACTGAAGTAATCACACCAAAAGTAATGAATATTTCAGATTTTTCCTTTGATGATGTAAATACATTAATACAATTAGAAGACTTACAGTCTAGTAATGTGGGAGATACATTTGCAGGTTTACCATCTGACGAATTTGATGCAGAGCGTACGCTGTTTAGTTGTGCAGATAACTCTACAGTTACCTTAGCTACTAGTACTTTTTCAGACTTTAAAAGTGAAGGAATACCAACAGGAAAAGGTGCAGCTACAGCAGTTTTAAATATTAATTATGACGGAAACGCATACATTATAAAAGTTAACAAAGCATCAGATCTAGATTTCACAGCTAATAGATGTGACCCAATTTTTGAAGAAAATTTTGAATCATACAGTTATGGTGATACAATTGACCAAAACGGATGGACAGATTACAAAGAAGTAGGGTCTAAGGATTTTTATGCATTTGATGATTCTTATTCATTAGGAACTTCAGTAAAAATATCTGCTTACAATTCAGGTGATGTTAGTAATATTGCTTGGTTAATTACTCCAGGTATTGATATGGATGCTCAAACAGGTGAGGTATTATCTTTCCAATCATCTAATAGTTTTTCTGACAATAGTACATTAGAGCTTTTAATATCTACTAATTGGGATGGTGTTGAAGCTAATGTTACTGCTGCAACTTGGACTCCTTTGCCAGGAACAATTGTAGACGATGCTCAATTCTACCAAGATTGGGTTGGTTCAGGTGCAATTGATTTATCTGGGTATTCAGGAACAGCTCATATTGCTTTTAGGTATACAGGTGGTGATAATGGAGCTAGCCAGACTGGTACATATGAGTTAGATGAATTCAAAATATTTGCTGACTAATCATTAGTTTATATTATAAAAGAAAACCTTCTTCATCATTGAAGAAGGTTTTTTTTATGTTTGATATTTAGTTAATCAATTCAAAATTCTTACCTGGATGTGGCCTAATTAATCCTTTTAACTCTAAGTTTAATAAACTTGAAGAGATGGAATATATGGGTAATTGACAGGAAACAGAAATAGTATCTAAATCTACTTTATCTTTTCCTTTTAAGAAGTCTACAATTTTTTCTTCGGTTTCATTTAGCTGAATAAATAGTTGTGGTTGTATTGCTTTCTTTTTAGCGTTTTCCGTTTGCCAATTAAGCATAAATATAATATCCGCTGCTGAAGTCACCAGTTGAGCTCTTTGTAGCTTAATAAGATTGTTGCAGCCAACACTTAATTTGTCTTCTGGTCTTCCAGGTAAAGCAAATATTTCCCTGTTATAGGAGTTTGCAATATCTGCGGTAATTAGACTCCCCCCTTTCTCCGCGCTTTCAATAACTAGTGTTGCCTCTGATAATCCAGCAATTACTCTATTTCTTTTTATAAAATTTTCTCGGTCAGGATTTGAAGTACTCCAAAACTCGGTTATAAAACCACCATTTTCCTCAACTTGATGCATGTATTTTTTGTGCACTTTTGGATATATCTGATTCAATCCATGTGCTAAGCAACCGATGGTTTGTAAATTATTCTTTATTGCTGCTTTATGTGCTGTAATGTCAGTTCCGTAAGCAAAACCAGATACAATTACGGGATTTAAAATACTTAAATCGTCTATTAGTTTTTTACAGAGATGTTTTCCGTAATTGGTGATGTTGCGTGTTCCAACAATACTTATAGTTTTTTGCTTTTTGAGGTTGATATTTCCTGAATGAAATAAGAGTATTGGTCCGTCAATGCAATTTTTTAACCGCTCAGGATAGTCCTCTTCTTGAAAAAACCAGTGATTAATGTTGTTTTTCTGTAAGTAGTTGAGTTCTTTTTCTGCTGCAGTTAATAGAGCGCTATTTTTAATAGAGTTGCTTATAAAGCTTCCAATTCCATTGATAGATTGAAGAACATTTTCCTTTTCTTTGAAAATTGCCTCAGGCGATCCGCAATGTTGTATGAGTTTTTTTGCGGTAATATCCCCAATTTTAGTCGCTTTTTGTAAAGCTAGTGTATATAATAGCTCTCTGTTGTTCATTTAATGTTTTGGTTATCAGTTTAAAGTTACCGAAAATATCTGATTGTTAATAACTATTGTATAACCATATTAATCCTTTTTTAAAAAAATGTAAATTTGTGATATAACCAATCAGTATTTTTCAATGGCTTTAACAAACTACATTAGTGACTTACTTTACAGATATGAATGTGTGCTTGTTCCAGAATTTGGAGCGTTTTTAACACAAAAACAAACTGCTAAAATAGATGCTACTACAAGTGTGTTTTTGCCCCCGAGAAAAATTATTTCTTTTAATGAACAATTAAAACAAAATGATGGTTTGTTGGCAAACCATATTGTAGTTACAGATCATTGTACATATGCAGAGGCAGTAAGTAGAATTAATGATTACGTAACAACTCTTAAAGGAAATTTAGTTTCTGGTGAAACAGTTTTGATAGCTAAAATTGGTCATTTTTCATTAAGTAATGAAGGGAATTTACAGTTTTCACCATTGGAAGAAATTAATTATTTAACCAGTGCTTTCGGATTACAATCAACATATAAAAAACCTGTTTTGCGTGAAGAGTATAAAGAGGTCGTTACTGTTTTAGAAGAAAAAGCGCCGATTACTTTTATTCCAGAAACAAGAGTTAAGGCAAAACGATCTTATCTAAAATATGCTGCAGTAGCTGTGGTTGCTTTAGGGTTGTCTGCAATGCTAGGGAAAGGCTATATGGTCAAAATGGATGAGGTTGTTAGTTATAACAAAAGCGAACGATTAAAAGAGGATAATGCTGTAAAATTAAATGTACAAGAAGCTAATTTTTTTAGTATTAATCCTATTGAAATACCAGAAGTAGTATTTAACGTAGCAGTTGAGAAGCCGGAAATTGGACGCTACCATATTATTGCAGGAGCATTTCGTTTTGAAGAAAATGCTGACAAGAAAATTTCTCAATTAGAAACACAAGGGTTTTTTCCAAAAAAAATAGGACAAAATAAATACGGATTACATCAAGTTGTATATGCAAGTATTGTTGATAAACAAGAAGCGTTAACGACGTTGAAAGCTATTAAAAAATCACATAACTCTAGTGCGTGGTTATTGGTAAAGGATATGAACTAATCCTCATATAAAATATAGTAGAAGTTTTATTTTCGGTTATCTTTGTTGAAAAATTGCGATATGAAGGCAAAACATCCTATAGATTCCTTAACTACAGTTACCGATCTGGTATTACCAGGAGAAACGAATCCCTTAAATAATTTATTTGGGGGCGAATTATTAGCCCGTATGGATAGAGCTGCAAGTATAGCAGCGAGAAGACATTGCAGGCGTATTGTAGTTACGGCATCCGTAAATCATGTAGCATTTAATAAGGCTGTTCCAACAGGAAGTGTAGTGACTATTGAGGCGAAAGTTTCTAGAGCGTTTACAAGTTCTATGGAGGTGTATATTGATGTTTGGATTGAAGATAGAGAATCGGGTTTGCGAACAAAGGCTAATGAAGGTATTTATACTTTTGTGGCGGTTGACGGAACAGGTACGCCAATAAAAGTTCCAGCAATTGATCCTCAAACGGAGTTAGAAAAAGAACGTTTTGACGGTGCATTACGACGTAAGCAGTTGAGTCTAATTCTTGGAGGTCGAATGAAACCTACTGATGCAAAGGAGTTGAGAGCTCTGTTTTTAGGAGAGGATTAAATTGAGGTGTTTTTGTTAAAAGAATATATTTTCTCTGGTGTCACGCAATAGTCTAGTGGCATATCACCTTCAAAGGCATCTTCAATTACTGTTTCTGTAGCTTCAAAAAAAGAAACCCCAATTTTGATACAATCTGGATTGCATTTGTGTAACATGTTGTCATAAAACCCTTTTCCGTAACCAACTCTATTTCCTTTTTGATCAAACGCTAGTAACGGAATAAAAACAATTTCTAGTTTTTTGTGAGGTACTTCAATACCGTCTATTGGTTCAGGAATGTTGTACTTGTTGATTTTTATTTTTGTGTTGTCGGTAAGTAAGTAGTTTGTAAGTTCTAAGGTATTAAAATCACTTTTAGATACAACTACCTCTTTGTCTTTAGCATGTAAAACATGAAGGATATATTCTGTCTGTACTTCCTTTTGTTCTTCAATACTTAAAAATAAATGATAGTAAGTTTTTTCCCAAATAGAAAGCTGTAGTAAGCGGTTGGCTATTTGTAAGCTGAATTCGTCAATTTGGCTATTTGTTAAATTGTTTCGCTTGGCTTTATATTGCTTTCTAAGAGTCGCTTTTAACATATGGAACTTAAGTTGTTTTTTGAGAGTAATCAGGAAATGTATAAAAAAAGAAACCTTCTGTTTTACGAGAAGGTTTTATAGGTATTAATGTGGTAAAAAGTAAAACTACTCCTTAGAGTCGTTTACTTTTTTAGTTTCTTCCTCTTCTTCTTTAGTAGCTTTTTTAAATTCTTTAATTCCGCCACCAAGGCCTTTCATTAATTCAGGAATTTTTTTTCCACCAAAAAGTAATAAAATAACTACTGCTATTAAAACAATTTGTGGAGCACCGAATGCTAATGGGATTATTGTTGAGATCATAGTACTATTATATTTACTCTACAAATTTACTAAGAAAAGTTGAAAACAAGCGTTTAAAACTTAATTTTAGTGTAACAAGGATTATATTTGTGTTATTATGGCTGGTAAAAAAGAAAAAATTAAACAAAAATTACTGAGTAAATATCGTTTGGTTATTCTAAATGACAATACTTTTGAGGAGAAAGTGTCTTTCAACCTTACTCGTTTAAATGTATTTGTACTAACAGGGTTTTCTGTGATTGCCTTAATTGCGCTTACCACAGTTCTTATTGCTTTTACGCCATTACGAGAGTTTATACCTGGCTACTCTTCAATAGCGTTAAAAAATGAAGCGCATATGCTTACCAGTAAAACAGATTCATTGGAGGTTGCATTAAAAACAAATAAAAAACAATTAAATAGCATACGAAAGGTATTAACAGGTAATGTTTTCCCTATTGATAGTATAGAAAAAAGTGAAAAGGAAATTAGCAATAATGATATTTTTGTTTCTATACCAACATCGGCAGAAGATTCATTATTGCGAAAAAAGGTGGCTCGAGAGGATAAATTTAATTTATTGGAAGCAGATAATCAGAAAGGGAATTTTGTGTTGTTCCCGCCTGTAAAAGGAAATATTTCAGACGGCTTTAGTCAAGAGAAAAAGCATTTTGCAGTAGATGTTGTTGTGGCCGTAGGAACAGCAGTAAAAGCGGTAGCTGATGGAAGGGTTATTTTTGCTGAATGGACATCCGACACGGGGTATGTTGTAATTATTGAGCATGCAAATCAACTGTTATCAGTTTATAAACACAATTCCTCTATAAATAAATCACAAGGTGATTATGTAAGAACAGGAGAAGTAATTTCTTTTTCCGGAGCTACAGGAGAACTAACTACTGGTCCACATTTACATTTTGAATTATGGAGTGAGGGATATGCCTTGGATCCTACTAACTTTATTGCTTTTTAATATGTCTTTAAAATCGATATTAGCATTGCCTTTTGCTTTTAGGGTTAAAAGTAAAATGGATAAATGGATAGATAATCCGTTAGAAACCCAAGAATCTGTTTTTCAGGATTTGATAAGTACTGCAACTGCTACAGAGTTTGGAGTAGATCATAATTTTGTAAGCATTAATTCTCATAGTGATTTTATTAAGCAAGTTCCAGTAAGGGATTATGAAGGATTGCGATTTTATATTGACAAGGTGGTCGCTGGAGAAGAAAATGTTCTGTGGCCGAATAAGCCTTTGTATTTCGCAAAAACCTCAGGAACAACTTCCGGAGCAAAGTATATTCCAATTACTAAAGAGTCTATGCCAACACACACTACTAATGCTAGAAATGCAATTATGTGTTATATGGCGGAAACGAAAAATACTCGTTTTGTAAATGGTAAAATGATCTTCTTGCAAGGGAGCCCTATCTTAAAAGAGCAAAATGGAGTAAAATTGGGAAGGTTGTCTGGAATTGTAGCGCATTATGTACCTAAATACTTACTTAAAAACAGGCTGCCAAGTTGGGAAACAAATTGTATTGATGATTGGGAAACTAAGGTAAATGCAATTGTTGAAGAAACGGTACATCAGGACATGTCTATTATCTCTGGTATCCCATCTTGGGTACAGATGTATTTTGAGAAATTAGTTGAAAAAACAGGTAAGCCGGCTGGAGAATTATTTAAGAATTTCAATTTGTTTATTTACGGTGGAGTAAACTATGAGCCGTATCGGAATACCTTTGAAAAGTTAATAGGTAGAAGGGTTGATAGTATTGAGTTGTATCCAGCATCAGAAGGATTTTTTGCTTTTCAGGATTCTCAAAAAGAAAAAGGAATGCTATTGCAATTGAATTCGGGAATTTTTTACGAATTTATTAAAGCTACGGATTTTTCTAATGACAATCCAGAGCGAATTACATTAAAAGATGTTGAGGTAGGTGTAAACTATGTAATGATTATTTCTACTACAGCAGGGTTATGGGCTTATAATATTGGGGATACAATACAATTTACATCAACGAAACCTTATAGGGTGGTTGTTTCGGGAAGGATCAAACATTTTATTTCAGCATTTGGAGAACATGTTATAGGAAAAGAAGTGGAACAAGCGTTACAAGAAGCTGTTTCTGGAACAAATATTCGCGTAAATGAATTTACAGTAGCACCTCAAATAACACCAGAGAATGGGTTACCATATCATGAGTGGTTTATTGAATTTGAAAATGAACCAGAAGATATGAAGACCTTTTCTTTAGCTATGGACCAGGCTTTACAAAATCAAAATGCATATTATTTTGATTTGATAAAGGGAAAAGTGTTGCGACCATTAGTAGTTACAAAAATTGTTAAAAACGGATTTCAAAACTATATGAAGTCTATCGGTAAGTTAGGTGGGCAAAATAAGTTGCCAAGACTTTCGGATAATAGGGCTATAGCAGATAAATTATCTAAATTCTACATTTAGCGTTGGAAAGCCTATATTTGCTTACAATTATCCAATATGAGTAACATAGATAAAGAAATAATAAGGACCAGAGCACAAGAGAGTTCAAATGCAATTGAGCGCTTATACGTAACCATGCGTCATTTGTTTAATAGAGGGTTTTATAAACCTATGGGGGTTTCTGGGGAAACGTTACGTGAAGCATTATTGCTTTTACGACCAGAAATTTACGGTTCAATAGCAGATGAAAAAGTAGAGCTTAATGGGCTTAAGTATGTTATTGATAGACTGCCAATTGGAATAGAAGAATGTAAGTATATTAACTTAACTTCAGATGAAGGATATTCAAAATCACATTTTGAAGTGATTATTCCTTCCAAAAGAAGGAGGAATTGCTATAGAATTGACGCTGAACAAATGAATATTGAAATTACCAGAGGACGTTCTGAAATTTATGATATTCTTACACATCTTACTTTTTTGTTTTTAGAGTCGCATAAAATAATGAAACGTGTAATCATAGGGGACAATGGAGAGTTAAAAAGAGACTGGTTGAAGCTTGAAAAAGCGGTTCAGAAACCGAAAAAGCTAACCATAAAAGAAAAAGAAATAGCTTTAACGCATACTGCAAATATATTAGGAAGGACATTTGCTGAAGTGTCAAATATTTATGATGATTATGCAGAGGAGAAGAATCCAGACCGTTTTTTAAGTATTATATATTGGCTAGGAAAGTTAGCTATTGAAGAGGAAACAGGAGGAAAAAAACGAGTAGTGACTTTTACACCGGTTTTAAGAGAGAGGATTGGACATCATATTCATGGAGAGATATGGGCAAATAATATTAAAGAAGCATTAGTTAAAGAAGATTTGTTGGATAAACCTATTCATGTCATTAGCGCGAATATGCATAGTGTAATGAATACCTTGTTTGTGCCAATAGGATTAAAATCAGAGTTAAAAAATAAATCGCTCTTTGAAATTTACGAAGCATTAAGCGAGGATAAAAACAGTGCATTACGCAATAAAGTTTCAAAAAAGGCGTTGGGTAACGGAATGATTTATTTAAAAGATGAATCAGGAACAAATATCAATGTGCAAATTTTTGACATTTCTAAAATAGATAAGTCAAAAAATGAAGTTATTGTTGTCATGGATTATGCTTTTGGTGAACAAGCTTATGAAACAATAGACGAGTTATTTAGACCTTATAAAAACAATAGTTCATTGACACATTTAGATGTTAAGTCAGTTTCAATTATGGGTAAAGCAGGAATATTAGAAGGAGGCAAAGGCGATGTAATGATACCTTCTGCACATATTTTTGAAGGGACTGCGGATAACTACCCTTTCACGAATGAATTAACAGCAAAAGACTTTGCTAATGATGATGTCAATGTTGTTGATGGAACAATGATTACCGTTTTAGGAACATCATTACAAAACAAGGATATTTTAAAATTCTTTTATGAGTCAACTTGGAATGTTATTGGCCTAGAAATGGAAGGAGCACATTATCAAAAAGCTATTCAATCGGCTTCAAAAGTAAGAGGAAGTATTGCTAAAGACGTAAAGGTACGTTATGCATACTATGCTTCAGATAACCCATTAGAAACAGGAAGCACACTAGCGTCTGGAGGTTTAGGGACGACAGGAGTAAAGCCAACTTATATTATTACACAAAACATATTAAAGCAAGTATTAAATAAATAAAGGCAATATATAGAAAAGTATGAATGATAAAAACAATTCTGAAGAAATAGATTTATTACAGTTATTTGGTTTTTTTGAAGGTAAAATAAAAAGTTTCTTTAAGCTTGTTTTCAGTGGGTTTAAGGTATTGTTTGATGTACTGATATCTTTCCTTCAGGTGTTACAGCAAAATTTTATTAAAGTTGCAATTGCAATAATAATAGCTTTTGGTATTGGTTATGTTTATGATGGGTATAAGCCAAAAGTGTATAGTTCTAAAATGATTGTAAAACCTTTGTTTGATAGTAAATATCAATTGGTTACTAATATCAGGTATTATAATGAGTTAGTTGGAAATAGTGAAATCGACAAGCTATCAAGTATATTTAATTTAACAGAAGAAGAAGCAAAAAGTCTTAGAGGATTTGATATTAAAGATGGTCCTGAGAGTGAAAAAGCAAAAACAAGGCTATTCAATTCTTTTATGAAGGCCTTAGACTCAACAGCAGCAGCAACGGTTAGTTATGAGAAATTTGTTGAAAATATAAATATTTATGACGCTTCTTTATATGAAATTGAGGTGAAATCGTCCATAAATAGTGTGTATGGAAATTTGTCTAAAGGGTTTAAAGAAACATTTAAATCTAAGATTTATTCAGAAGAAAACAAGCTAAAAAAAGAGACGTTGTTTAAATTAAAGAAAACCTCTATTGAAAAGTCGTTAGCCGATATTGATTCGTTAAAGAATGTATATATAACAGAGTTATCTAAAAATAAATCCCAAAAAGTTGAATTGTTTGGGAGTACAGCTTTAAAATTGTCTGACGAAATTAAAGAAACGAAAGAGTTTGAAATGTTGCAATTGCAAATAGCAGAACAAAATAAATTAACAACTCTCGAAGAGGAAGCTATTAAAGAGAATCAATTGTTTGAAGTTGTTTCTGATTTTCAGTTAATTGGATCCGTAAATGGAGGGGTTTTTAGTAAGATGAAATTTATGTTCCCTATCGCTACATTTATTTTAGTGTTGTTAGGGCTGTTTGGTATGAAGTTTAATAAGTTTGTCGCAAATTATAATAAATAATAATTAATTGAAGAAGATATTAATTACAGGAGGAGCAGGATTTATAGGTTCAAATTTTATTGAACATATACTAAATAATGAAAACATAATTGTTTATAATTTAGATAAACTTACTTATGCAGGAAATTTAGAAAACTTGGAAAGTGTAGTAAATCATGAAAGATATCATTTCATTAAAGGGGATATTTGTGATAGAGTATTACTAGAAGATTTATTTAAAAAATATCAAATTACAGATGTGATTCACTTTGCTGCAGAATCTCATGTGGATAATTCTATTAAAAATCCTGGAGCTTTTATTGAGACAAATATTGTGGGAAGTTTTAATTTATTAGATGTCGCCTATAAAACATGGATGGATGCCCCTAACAAAGTTAAATCAGAGTATACAACCTCTAGATTTTTACATGTATCTACTGATGAAGTATATGGTACTTTAGGAAAAGAAGGTTTATTTACTGAATTGACACCATATGCTCCTAACAGTCCATACAGTGCCTCAAAAGCATCGTCTGATTTTATTGTGCGTAGTTACTTTCATACCTACGGAATGAATGTAGTTACAACTAACTGTTCTAATAATTATGGGCCAAATCAGCATGATGAAAAATTAATACCAACTATTATTAGAAAATGTTTATCTGAAGAGAATATACCTATTTATGGTGATGGGTTAAACATCCGTGATTGGTTATATGTTTTAGATCATTGTAAAGGAATTGAAATTGCTTTTAATAAAGGGATTTCTGGGGAAACATATAATATTGGGGGGAGAAATGAATGTACAAATATGGATATTGTAGATGCAATATGTACAATTTTGGATGAAACATCTCCTCGGAAAAATGGGAATTCGTATAAGGAGTTAAAGAGTTTTATAGAGGATAGAGCAGGCCATGATTTTAGATATGCAATTGATGCGTCCAAAATTGAAAACGAATTAGGTTGGAATGCGGATGAAAATTTTGAATCTGGAATATTAAAAACCATAATTTGCTACGTTAATAAATATAAAAAGTAGTAATATGAAAGGGATTATTTTAGCAGGAGGATCTGGAACAAGACTGCATCCACTTACGCTTTCGGTAAGTAAGCAGTTAATGCCGGTTTTTGATAAACCGATGATTTATTATCCTTTGTCAACCTTAATTAACTCAGGTATTAGAGAAATTTTAATTATATCCACACCACAAGATTTACCGCTATTTGAAAAATTATTAGGCGATGGAAAAAAATTGGGGTGTAGTTTTGAATATGCTGTTCAGGAACATCCAAATGGTTTAGCTGAAGCGTTTATTATAGGAGCTGATTTTATAGGAAAAGAAAAGGTTGCATTGATCCTAGGGGATAATATTTTTTACGGAACAGGGTTAGGGGATTTGTTAAGGAAAAATAACAACCCAGATGGTGGAATTGTATATGCATACCATGTACATGATCCAGAACGATATGGTGTGGTTGATTTTGATCCCAATGGCAAAGTACTTTCTATAGAAGAAAAACCAGAAGCGCCAAAATCAAATTTTGCAGTACCAGGGATTTATTTTTACGATAATAATGTGGTAGAAATTGCTAAAAATATCAAACCCAGTCACAGAGGAGAACTTGAAATAACTGATGTGAATAAAGAATACTTAAGGCAAGGCAGATTAAAAGTAAGTATACTCGACAAAGGTACGGCTTGGTTAGATACTGGTACGTTTACATCCTTGATGCAGGCATCTCAATTCGTTCAAGTGATTGAAGAAAGACAAGGCTTGAAAATTGGAGCAATTGAAGAAGCGGCGTACAGACAAGGTTTTATATCTAAAGATGAATTAAGAACGTTGGCTGCTCCTTTATTGAAAAGTGGTTATGGAAAGCATTTAATAAGTATTATAGAGAGTTAATGAAGGGTATTGAAACTAAGCTTAAAGGATGTTTTGTTATTGAGCCAAGAGTGTTTAATGACGATAGAGGCTATTTTTTTGAAAGTTATAATAAAGAAAAATTTGAAGAAATAACGGGCTCAAAAATAGACTTTGTACAAGATAATGAGTCTTTCTCAACTAAAGGCGTATTGCGTGGGTTGCATTTTCAAAAAGGAGCGCACGCTCAAGCAAAATTGGTTAGAGTAATTCACGGTGAAGTGTTAGATGTAGCGGTTGATATCAGACCAGATTCAGAAACATTTTTACAAGTTGAAACAATTCGCTTATCAGCAAAAAATAAAAAACAGCTATTTGTTCCTAGAGGGTTTGCCCATGGATTTATAGTACTAAGTGATACGGTAGTGTTTAATTACAAGTGTGATAATTTTTACAATAAAGCTTCTGAAGGAGGAATTATATATAATGATAAGACACTAAATATAGATTGGATTTTAGATCCAAGTGAGTTTTTAGTTTCAGAAAAGGATTTAATACTACCAACAATTAAAGACTTATTTTAAGATGACAACTATTTTAGTAACAGGTGCGAATGGTCAATTAGGGCAGTCTTTACAAGTACTTTCTTTAAATGAAGCATTAATTAAATTTATATTTGTCAGTTCTAAAGAGTTGGATATTACAAAAAGGGAATCAGTTATTTCTTTTTTAAATAAAAAGAATTTTGATTTTTGTGTGAATTGTGCAGCATATACTGCTGTAGATAAGGCAGAATCAGATGAAGATAACGCTAAGAAAGTAAATGTATTAGGAGCGCAGTATTTAGCAGAAGCCTGTTTGAATACAAATACAAAGTTAATACATATTTCAACGGATTTTGTTTTTAATGGGATGTCAAATATCCCATATACTGAAAGGCATGAAACAAGGCCCCTTTCAGTTTATGGCAAAACAAAGTTAGACGGAGAACTTGCTATTACATCTATATTAACAGAATATTTTATATTTAGGACATCATGGTTGTATTCTGAGTATGGAAGCAATTTTATGAAAACAATGCTCCGTTTAAGCACAGAACGAAATGAGTTAGGTGTTATTTCTGACCAGATAGGAAGTCCAACCTATGCTAAAGATTTAGCGAAGGTTATAGTGCATATAATTAAAGCTAATAGTAATCAGTTTGGATTGTATCATTACAGTAATGAAGGAGTAGCTAGCTGGTATGATTTTGCTAAAGCCATTTTTGATATAACAAATACAGAAATTGTAACTAATGCAATTCCAACATCAGCATATCCAACACCAGCAAAACGGCCATGTTTTAGTGTGATGGATAAGGCTAAATTTAAAAAAAACTTAGGGATAGAAATACCTTATTGGAGGGATAGTTTGAAAGAAGCAATTTCAAATATTTAAATATTAGATTGTATACTAATAAAGTATATTGTGAGTAAGAAAAGGTTTTGTATTTTCAATACAGATATTAAATTAACATTTTCATGGAGTTAAACAACAAGAAATTAGCAATTATTGGTTTAGGTTATGTAGGCTTGCCTTTAGCAGTTGAATTTGCAAAAAAATTCAAAGTGATTGGTTTTGATATAAATCAAAATAGAGTAAACGAGTTGAATCAAGGACATGATGCTACATTAGAAGTATCAGATGATAGTTTACAAGAAGTTCTTAATAAAAGTGAAAATGGGTTAAGGTTAAGTTGTAATGCTAAGGATTTAAACGATTGCAATGTTTATATTGTAACAGTACCAACCCCTGTAGATAAGAATAACAGACCTATACTAACGCCTTTAGTTAAGGCATCTGAAACTATAGGGAAAGTATTGAAAAGAGAGGATATAGTTATCTACGAGTCAACTGTATACCCCGGGGCAACAGAAGAGGATTGCGTACCTGTGCTAGAAGCTGTGAGTGGGTTGGTTTTTAATAAGGATTTTTATGTAGGTTATTCACCAGAACGAATTAACCCGGGAGACAAAAAACATACGGTAACAAATATTAAAAAAGTTACTTCCGGCTCTACACCTTTGATAGGGAAAGTAGTCAATGATTTGTATGCATCGATAATTACGGCAGGTACTCATTTGGCACCTACCATTAAAGTTGCAGAAGCAGCTAAAGTTATAGAGAATTCTCAACGAGACATAAATATAGCTTTTGTTAATGAGTTAGCTAAAATTTTTAATAAATTAGAAATAGATACACACGCGGTATTGGAAGCTGCAGCTACAAAATGGAATTTTTTACCATTTACACCCGGTTTAGTTGGGGGACATTGTATAGGAGTTGATCCATATTATTTAGCACAAAAAGCTCAAGAAGTAGGATATCATCCCGAAATAATTTTAGCGGGACGACGATTAAATGATAGTATGGGTGATTATGTGGCTACTGAAGTACTAAAATTAATGGTACATAATGAAATACCAATAAAAGGAGCAAAGGTATTAATACTAGGAATTACATTTAAAGAAAATTGCCCGGATATCAGAAACACTAAGGCTATTGATGTATATAGGGCATTAGAATCATTTCATATGAATGTAGATGTTTATGATCCATGGGCTTCTTCGGTAGAGGTGAATAATGAGTATGGAATAGAAACTATTTCATCTTTAGAAAACAAAAAGTATGATGCAATTGTACACACCGTTGCTCATAATGAATTTTCAGAATTAAAATTAGAGTGTTTTAAAAACAACAAAGCAGTTGTTTATGATGTTAAAGGAAGTTTAAACAGAGAAGACGTTAATAAAAGATTATAATGTATAAAAAAGCCTATCACACCAAAGACTTATCAAATTCAACTTTTTTAGTAACAGGAGGAGCAGGGTTTATAGGGTCAAATCTTGTTGAATATCTTTTAAAGCATAATGTTAAAAGAGTAACGATATTAGATAATTTTGCAACCGGACACAGAAAGAATATAGAGGTTTTTTTGGAAGATAATCGTTGCGAACTTATTGAAGGTGATATAAGAGATATTGATACTTGTATAAGAGCTGTTCATGGTGTTGATTATATTTTGCATCAAGCAGCTTTAGGATCAGTGCCTAGATCAATAAATGATCCTATAACGTCTAATGCTGTGAATATTTCTGGTTTCTTAAATATGTTAGTTGCGGCAAAAGATTCTGAGACAGTTAATCGCATGGTGTATGCTGCCAGCTCATCAACCTATGGAGATCATCCAGGATTACCAAAGGTAGAAGACAAAATTGGTAAGCCATTATCCCCGTATGCAGTAACTAAATATGTAAACGAATTATATGCTGATGTTTTTTATAAAACATATGGCTTAGAAACAATAGGGTTACGATATTTTAATGTGTTTGGACCTAAACAAGATCCCAATGGAGCGTATGCTGCTGTAATTCCTAAATTTATTGGTCATTTTTTAAATGAAGACCATATAATTATTAATGGAGATGGTGAGCATTCTAGAGATTTTACTTTTGTAGAAAATGTTGTTCAAGCTAATATAAAAGCTGCAATGACGGAATCTAATGATGTTGTGAATAAAGTGTACAATATTGCTTGTGGAGAAAACATAACTTTACTAGGGCTAATTCAGTCAATAAAAGAAGGAATGAGTAGTTTAAACATAAAGTATTCAAAATCAAATGTTACTCACGGACCAGAGAGAAAAGGGGATGTGAAACATTCATTAGCAGACATATCAAAAGCAAATGATCTTTTATCATATAACCCAAAATATATGTTTTCAGAGGCTATTAAAGTAACGTTAGACTGGTTTGTTAAAAATAAGTAAATTTGTAGCCCCAAAAGTACTATGAAAAAAAATTTATTGATATTTGGCACAAGGCCAGAGGCTATAAAAATGGCCCCTTTAGTTAAAGCGTTTCAAAAGAATGAAAAATTTGAAACAAGAGTTTGTATTACAGCACAACATAGAGAGATGTTGGATCAAGTACTAGATTTTTTTGAAATAGTTCCTGATTATGATTTGGATTTAATGAAGCCTAATCAAGATTTATATTCATTAACAGCTGAAATTATTACAAAATTAAAACCAATTTTGGAAGAATATCAGCCAGAATATGTATATGTTCACGGGGATACCACTACTACTATGGCGGCGAGTATTGCTTCTTTTTATTCAGGAGCGAAACTGTGTCATGTTGAAGCAGGTTTACGTACCTTTAATAAACAATCGCCCTTTCCTGAGGAAATAAATAGAAGTATAGCAGGTAGAATATCGGACTATCATTTTGCGCCAACAAAAACTTCTCAACAAAATTTATTAAATGAGAACATTGATGAAGAGAATGTTTTAATAACTGGAAATACGGTTATTGATGCGTTACATTTTAGTGAAGCAAAAGTAACATCTAGTAATTTTACTGATAAAGAAGTTAATGGGCTTAAAGATTTAATTACGAGTGGCAGAAAATTAATACTTGTAACTGGGCATCGAAGAGAGAATCACGGACAAGGATTTATAAATATATGTGCAGCTTTAAAAATAATAGCTATTAACAATCCAGATGTTCAAATTATATATCCTGTACATTTAAACCCGAATGTTCAAAAACCAGTATATAAATTATTAGAAGGAATAGGCAATATTTCTTTGATAGCTCCGTTATCTTATCCAGCATTTGTTTGGTTAATGAGTAAATCGTATCTAATAATTACCGATAGTGGAGGGGTACAAGAAGAGGCTCCAAGCTTAGGAAAACCTGTATTGGTAATGAGGAATACAACAGAACGACCGGAAGCAGTAAATGCAGGAACAGTTTTATTAGTAGGGACCAACATTCTCAAAATAGTAGAAGAGACTCAAAAACTTTTAAAAGATAAGTCTTCGTATAATAATATGAGTAAGCTTCATAATCCTTACGGGGATGGGACGGCATGTGAAAAAATAGTAAATTTTATTTCTAAATTATAAAAATGGTTAACAACCCAAACGTAGTAATGGTAGGATTAGGCTATATAGGACTACCTACTGCAGCCTTAATTGCTCAAAATAAAGTATTTGTTCATGGGGTAGATGTTAACCCCAAAGTGGTAGATATAATTAATGCTGGTAAAATTCATATTGTAGAGCCTGAGTTAGATGTTGCTGTTGCAAATGCAGTAAAAGAAGGGTATTTAAAGGCTGATATAAAACCCGTGGCTGCTGATACCTATTTAATAGTAGTTCCAACTCCTTTTAAAGGAAAGAATGAACCAGATATATCATTTGTAGAAGCAGCAACAAAAGCTATTCTGCCATTTTTAAAAGAAAATGACTTGTATATTATAGAGTCAACTTCACCGATAGGAACTACTGAGAAGATGAAGGATTTGATATACAATAATCGTCCTGAACTAAAAAACAAACTACATATTGCCTATTGCCCTGAGCGTGTGTTACCGGGAAATGTGATGTACGAGTTAGTGCATAATGATAGGGTTATTGGTGGGGTTAATGAAAAATCTACTGAAAAAGCTGTAGCTTTTTATACACAATTTATTAAAGGAGATTTGCATAAAACTAATGCGCGTACTGCTGAAATGTGCAAGTTAGTTGAAAATTCATCAAGAGATGTTCAAATAGCATTTGCGAATGAGTTGTCTCTTATTTGTGACAAAGCAGATATAAACGTTTGGGAATTGATAACTTTAGCCAACAAACATCCTAGAGTAAATATTTTACAACCAGGCTGTGGAGTTGGCGGACACTGTATAGCAGTTGATCCATACTTTATTGTTTCGGATTATCCTATGGAATCACAAATAATAGGTAAAGCAAGAGAGATTAATAACTACAAATCTTTTTGGTGTGCAGAGAAAGTTCAAACAGCAAAATTACAATTCGAATTGGAGTATGGTAGAAAGCCTAGTGTAGCACTTATGGGGTTGGCTTTTAAACCAAACATAGATGACTTAAGGGAGTCTCCGGCTAAGTATATTGTGCAAAAAGTTCTTCAAAACGCAAATAATGAAACGCATTACATTGTTGAACCTAATATAGAATCACACAATGTATTTAAATTAACAGACTACCAAGAAGCTGCTGAAAAAGCAGATATTATAGTTTTTTTAGTTGCGCATAAGGAGTTTAAAATATTGAAAATTGATTCTACAAAAAAGATATTAGATTTTTGTGGTAATTTTAAATAAAATAAAAAATGAAAAAAATAGTATTAGTGTTTTTAGTAATTACAGTTTTTGCTTGTAAGGAAAACAAGAAAAAGGAGGAAGAAAAAAAAATAACTAAAACAGAAGAACCTAAACAAGAAGCGAAATCGAAAAAAGAAATCGTTCTTCCGCCAAATATTGTGCAGGTTAATGAGGAAAAAATAGAATTTACGGAAGAAGGAATAATAATCAGTAAACTTCAAATTGTCGATAATAAAAATGGCAGTTATCTATTTAAGATTTTTATGAATGCCTCTGATGTTGAAAAAATTATGAATGGAAATTTCTCTTTTTTTATTCAAGCGTTTCCTTATGAGGATGATAAAGAATTATTAGATGATGCTCATAAAAAAAGAGGTATGGTTACTTACTGGGCTAATTTAAAAAGTCTAAAAAAGTACAAAGATGAATATGTGTTTTTTAGGTCTGTTAAAAGTAAGATTGAAGTTTATGAAAAAATGAATTTTGGTATAAGAAATACTGTAGATAAGAAAAATATAGTAATGACTTCTTTTGAAGATGTAATATTAAAAAAATAAAAAGATGAATATATTACCACTTATTGGAAGAGAACGAGAACTGCTATCTGAAGATATTAAGGCTAATGAAAATAAATTAAGAGAAATTGTTGCCTCATCTTCTTTTTTAGTTATAGGTGGAGCAGGTTCTATTGGGCAAGCAGTAACTAAAGAAATCTTTAAGAGAAACCCAAAAAAAATACACGTAGTTGATATCAGCGAAAATAATCTTGTAGAGGTTGTTAGAGATATTAGAAGTTCCTTTGGTTATATAGATGGAGATTTTCAAACATTTGCCTTAGATATAGGTTCCATAGAGTATGATGCTTTTATAGAAGCAGATGGGAAATACGATTATGTATTAAATTTATCTGCATTAAAGCATGTAAGAAGCGAGAAAGATCCTTTTACCTTAATGAGGATGCTTGATGTAAATGTATTTAATACTGAAAAAACATTAAAGCAATCTATTCAAAAAGGAGTAAAAAAGTATTTCTGTGTTTCTACAGATAAAGCCGCCAATCCTGTAAATATGATGGGTGCTTCTAAGCGAATAATGGAAATGTTCTTAATGAGAAAAAGTAAAGATATTAAAATTTCTACTGCTCGTTTTGCTAATGTAGCTTTTTCAGATGGGTCTTTATTACATGGTTTTGATCAAAGGATAAAAAAGCAACAACCTATCGTTGCGCCTAATGATATCAAAAGATATTTTGTGATACCCAAGGAATCTGGACAATTATGTTTAATGTCGTGTATTTTTGGTGAAAACAGAGATATATTTTTCCCTAAACTTAGTGAAGAATTACACCTTATTTCTTTTGCAGATATTGCAGTTAAGTATTTGGAAAGACTAGGGTATGAGCCCTTTTTATGTAAAGATGAGAATGAGGCGAGAAATTTAATAAATAATCTCCCTCAAGAAGGGAAATGGCCATGCCTTTTTACCTCTAGTGACACAACTGGAGAGAAGGGTTTTGAAGAATTCTATACCGAAAATGAGAAATTAGATATGGACCGTTTTCATAACTTAGGAGTCATAAAAAACGAACCTATTTTCGATGAAGAAAAATTAAACTTCTTTACTCAAGAAATTCAATATTTAAAGAAAAATAGACAATGGTCTAAGGAGAAAATAGTTGAACTGTTTTTTAAAATGATTCCTGATTTTGGACATTTAGAAACAGGTAAATACTTGGATAGTAAAATGTAGTTTATGTTTGAAAGTATTGTTAGCCACATAAGAGAGGTTTATAAAACGGAAGATTTTATTCCTTTACATGTACCAACTTTAAATGGGAATGAAAAAAAATATTTGAATGAATGTATTGATTCTACTTTCGTTTCAAGTGTGGGTAAGTTTGTAGATTTATTTGAAGAAAGAATAGAAGAATATACAGGTGCTAAAAAAGCAATTGTATGCGTTAATGGAACTAATGCGTTACACATGTGTTTAAAGTTAGTGGGAGTTGAATCTAATGATGAAGTAATTACACAATCCTTAACTTTTATTGCTACAGCAAATGCAATTAGCTATGCCAATGCAATTCCTTTATTCATTGATGTTGATAAAGACACAATGGGGCTTTCACCAAAGGCTTTAAAAAATTATTTAGAAGTAAATACTTATATAAAAAATAAAGAATGCTTCAATAGGGTTACAGGGAGAAGGATAAAAGCCTGTATGCCAATGCATACTTTTGGGCATGCTTGTAGAATTGAAGAGATAGCAAATATTTGTACTGAATATCATATAGAATTAGTTGAAGATGCTGCAGAAGCAATGGGAGCTAAATCTAATGGCATACATTTAGGTCTGTTTGGTAAAATTTCAGCTATTAGCTTTAATGGCAATAAAGTAATGACAACAGGTGGTGGGGGTGTAATAATTACTAATGATGAAGAATTAGGAGCAAGAGCGAAACACATAACTACTCAAGCTAAAATTCCACATCCTTGGGAATACGAGCATGATGAAATAGGATATAATTATAGAATGCCTAATATTAATGCAGCCCTTGGTGTTGCTCAATTAGAACAAATTGAGGTTTTTATTAATAGTAAAAGAAAAATTGCAGATCAATATTATTCATTTTTTAAAAAGAACAATATTAATTTCTTTAAGGAGAGGAATGATATCATTTCTAATTATTGGTTAAATGCAATTATTTTTAAAGATAGAGAAGAACGTGATGCATTTTTAAAGTATTCAAATGAAAATAAAGTAATGACAAGACCCATCTGGCAATTAATGAACAAATTACAAATGTTTAAAGACTGCCCAAAAGGTGAACTGCCAAATGCAGAATGGTTGGAAGATAGAGTGGTGAATATACCAAGTAGTGTTATATTATAAACGATGAGAGACTTAAAAATAGGATATTTTGCTGATGGACCATGGTCGCATCTGGCTATTGAAAAGATAATTTCAAATAAAAATATTGAGGTGGCTTTTATAACACCTAGATATGATACTAAAGATGATAAGTTGAAAGAATACGCTTTAGTACATGATATTGATTATATTGTTTCTAAGAATGTAAATTCTAAAGATTACCTCGAAATTATTAAGCAATACAATTGTGACTTATTTGTTTCAATGAGTTTTAATCAAATATTCAGGACTGAAATAATAAACCTTCCTAAATATAAAACAATCAATTGCCATGCTGGAAAATTGCCGTTTTATAGGGGTAGAAATATTTTAAATTGGGCTTTAATTAATGATGATAAAGATTTTGGAATTACAGTTCATTATGTTGATGAGGGCATAGATACAGGTGACATTATACTTCAGTATGAATACCCAATAACTGAGCATGATGATTACCAAACACTTTTAAATATAGCCCATAAACAATGTGCGAAAATATTATATGATGCTATTCTTTTGATTATAGAGGATACCGTAGTAAGAAAAAAACAAGTGGAGATTCATCCAGTAGGTATGTATTGTGGAATCAGAGGAGAAGGAGATGAAATAATAAATTGGAATCAATCATCACGGAATGTTTTTAATTTTGTTAGAGCGATTTGTGCTCCTGGCCCTCAAGCAAGAATGTATTTGGATGGTGATCTAATTAAAATCAATAAGGTAAGAATGATTCCGGGTGCCCCAACTTATATTGGTACAGTAGGGCAGATACTATGTAAAACTAAGGAGGGATCTTTTTATGTGAAAACTAAAGACACTTTTGTGGAAGTAGTAGAATATTCCGGGAAATTAAAAGTAGGGAAAATTTTAAAATCAGTAAAATCATGAAAAAGACGTTGATAATAGCTGAGGCTGGAGTAAACCATAACGGGAACATTGAATTAGCAAAAAAACTGATAGATGTTGCAGTTGAATCTGGGGTAGATTTTGTTAAATTTCAAACATTTAAGGCTGTAAATTTAGCAAGTAAAAATGCTGAAAAAGCTTCTTATCAAAAAGAGAATACAAATGATAAGGTTGAATCTCAACTTGAAATGCTAAAGAAGTTAGAGTTGTCAAAGGAGATGCACTATGATTTGATAGATTATTGTAAATCTAAAAGGATAAAATTTTTATCTACCGCATTTGACCTAGAAAGTATTGACTTTTTAAATGAATTAAATATAGAACTATTTAAAATACCTTCAGGTGAGCTTACTAACCTTCCATATTTAAGAAAAATAGGCGGATTAGGAAAGCCTATAATTATTTCAACAGGAATGGCAAATATGTTAGAAATAGAAGCTGCTATAAAAGTGTTAATTAGTTCAGGTGCAGTTATTAGCAATATTACAGTCTTACATTGTAATACAGAATACCCTACACCAATGCAAGATGTGAATTTAAGGGCAATGAACTCAATTAAAGAACATTTTAATATAAATGTAGGCTATTCAGATCATACATTAGGTGTTGAAATACCAATAGCTGCAGTAGCATTAGGAGCTTCAGTTATAGAAAAGCACTTTACTTTAGATAAAACAATGGATGGACCAGATCATAAAGCTTCATTGGAACCAAATGAATTAAAAGAAATGGTGGCTGGGATAAGGAATATTGAAATTGCACTTGGGAATGGTGTTAAAGAGGCTAGTGCTAGTGAAATAAAGAATAAGGATATAGCTAGAAAAAGCATTGTGGCTAATAAAAAAATAAAGATAGGGGATGTTTTTACTGTGAGTAATATCACAGTAAAACGTCCCGGAAATGGTATTTCACCAATGTTATGGGATTCTTTAATAGGAACTAAAGCCGAAAAGGATTATAAAGAAGATGATTTGATATGAAAATAGGTGTGTTAACAAGCTCTAGAGCTGATTACGGAATATATTTACATCTCTTAACTAGTTTAAAGGAGGATGATTTTTTTAATTTGGAAATTATTGCCTTTGGTACTCATTTGTCTAAATTTCATGGATATACAATTAATGACATTTTTAAAGGAGGTTACAATAAAATCCATGAAATAAGTGCGTTATTGTCTAATGATAATGAACAATCAATAGCTACATCATATGGTTTAACAGTTTTAAAATTCTCAGATTTTTGGGGATTTAATAAATATGATTTAGTACTTTGTTTAGGTGATCGTTTTGAAATGAGTGCAGCTGTACAGGCCGGGATACCATATAGGGTTAGATTTGCACATATTCATGGAGGAGAAACAACATTAGGTGCTATAGACAATGTTTATAGGCACCAAATTTCTTTAGCTTCTTCTATTCATTTTACTACAACAGAAGAATATAAAAATAAAGTTATAGATATTACTGGAATAGATAAAAATGTATATGATGTTGGGTCATTAAGTCTTGACAATATTGATAACTTTAAACCAATAGAGAAAGAAATATTTTATAATAATTTTGATTTAAACTCTAAGCCTTTTGCCTTGGTTACTTTTCACCCAGAAACTGTTTCTGTAGCAAAAAATGCACTTTATTGCTTAGAAATGAAAAATGGGCTTAGTAAATTAACAAGTACTATAAACCTTGTGATTACGATGCCAAATGCTGATACTTTGGGTACATTATATAGAAAAGCAATTTTAGAATTGAAAGAAGAGTATCCGAAAAAAGTAGTTTTAATTGAAAACTTTGGTAAGGATAATTATTTTTCGGCAATGCACTATTCAGAATTGTTATTAGGAAATACCTCTAGCGGTATTATTGAAGCAGCTTCTTTCGGAAAATATGTTATCAATGTTGGTGATAGGCAAAAAGGACGTATGCAAAGTAAAAATACCTTTAATGTAAAATATAATTCCGAAGAGATTTATAATAAAGTTAATGAAATCATTACTCTTGATAAATATTGTGGAGATAATGTGTATTTTAAAAATAATGCTTGTGAAAATATTATTAGTACGTTAAAGAATTTAGATGAGAAAATATAAACAACATTTACTATTAAAAGGAAGTACAATTAAAGAAGCTCTTGTTAGACTAGATGAACTAGCTAAAGACGCTATTTTATTCATTGTTGATGAGAATGATAAACTTATAGGTTCTTTAACGGATGGTGATATCAGGCGTGGTTTAATAAAAGGAATAACTATTGACCAAAGAGTTAGTGATATAATACAAGAGAGCCCTCGATTTATTAGAAAGGGCGAAAGTAATATTCAAAAAATAATAGAGTATCGAGAAGGTAATTATAGAATAATCCCAGTTTTAGATAAAAGTAATAGAATTGTTAATGTCATAAACTTTCGCTTCTTTAAATCGTACTTACCAATAGATGCTGTTATTATGGCTGGAGGAAGGGGAGAACGGTTACGTCCTTTAACAGATAACACCCCTAAACCACTATTAAAAATAGGAGAAAAACCTATTGTCGAACATAATATAGATCGATTAATTTCTTATGGGATTGATGATTTTTGGCTATCTGTAAGATATTTAGGAGAACAACTTCAAGAATATTTTAAGGATGGATCTGATAAGAATATTAAAACTGAATATATATGGGAAACAGAACCATTAGGTACCATCGGAGCTGTTTCAAAAATTGAAAATTTTGAACATGATTATGTTTTAGTTACCAATTCAGATATATTAACGAACATAGATTATGAAGACTTTTTCTTAACATTTCTTGAATCAGGAGCAGATTTATCTGTGGTTACAATTCCATACAGCGTTAAAATACCATATGCAGTTCTTGAAACAAGTAATGATCATATTGTAAGCTTTAAAGAAAAACCTACTTATACATATTATTCAAATGGAGGAATATATTTAATAAAAAAGGAAATTTTAAAATTAATCCCTAAAAGTAAGTTTTATAACGCTACTGATTTAATGGAAAGTCTAATAAAAGATGATTTTAAAGTTCATTCATACCCTTTTAGAGGCTATTGGCTTGATGTTGGAAAACACGAAGATTTTAAGCAAGCACAAGAAGATATTAATCACATAAATTTTTAAAAATGTTACCAAATCATAAACCATATTTAATAGGAGAAACGGCTTTTCATCATGAAGGAGATAAAACATTTTTAAAAAAGTTGATAGATAAAGGTGTAGTGGCTAAAGTAGATGCAATTAAATTTCATTTACTGTTAAATTTAGAAGATTACTTTGTTAAAAGCCACGAAGCTTTTTCTGATCTTGAACAATGGCTGTTTACAGAAGATGATTGGAATGAGATAATTGATTACAATGAGGAAAAAGGAGTTGATACCATTGTTTTATGTAATGACCCTAAATCTATTGATTTTGTAATGAATTATAAAGGGAATTCAATAAAAGCAATAGAATTGCATGCAACGGGTTTGAATGATCATATTTTATTAAAGAAGGCTGCAAATTTTAAAGGAACGGTTATGCTAGGTGTTGGAGGGTCAACTTTAGATGAAATTTCTTACGCCATTGATATGCTTAATGAATTTGGCCAAATGGATATTTTACTTATGTATGGGTTTCAAAATTACCCAACCAAGTATGAAGATATAAACCTTAAAAAGATGGTTAAACTTAAAGAGCTGTTTAATTTACCTATTGGGTATGCTGACCATACTGACCCGTCAAGTGAGTACAATGAAATCATTTCTACTTTAGGTATAACAATGGGTGTAAATATTTGTGAAAAACATTATACACATGTTTTTGGTGAGAAAAGAATAGATAGTCAAGCAGCAGTTAGTCTTAATCAATTACAAAAGGTTAGAGCCTTGATGGACGTTATTAGTGTAACGACTGGTACTGGTAGCTTAAAGATGTCTGAAGCAGAATTAAATTATGGAAATACTGGGCCTATGAAAAAAGCAATAGTAGCTAGCTTGGATATTAAAGAAGGAGAAATTATCACAATGGATCATATAAGCTTTAAACGTACCAATGAAAGCACATATGTGTTGCAATATTTCTTACCAAAACTTATAGGATTAAAAGCTAATAAAGATATTGATAAAGATGATTTTATTGATTTTTCCAATATAGCTTATGAATTCAAAAAGGCTGATATCAGTCAATTTAAAGCAAATAAGTAAATATGAAAATAGGATATTTCATAACGGCAAGATTAAAAAGTAGCAGGTTGAGAAAAAAAATAGCTTTACCTTTAAATGGAGATACTGTTTTAGACCATGTTATCAATCGTTGTAAACTAGTTAATAATATTGATGATGTTGTGCTTTGTACTTCAATAAATTCACAAGATTCACAATTATACGATTATGCACTAAATCATAAAATAAAATTTTATGCAGGCTCTGAGGATGATGTCTTAAAGCGTTTATTAGATGCTGCAAAATATTATGGATTTGATGCCTTTGTAAGTATAACTGCTGATAATCCACTTCACTCTTATTATTTAGCAGACCTTATAGTTGACTGGTATAAAAAAGAACCTTCGGATTTTATTTTTACATCAGGAGTCCCTATAGGTATTGCTCCGTATTTTATCACAACTAAAGCCTTGGAGGTAGCAGTTGAAATGAAAAAAGATTTAGACACAGAAATTTGGGGCCCTTTCGTTAATCGCCCTGATTTTTTTAAAATAGGATACTTAAATGTCGAAACCAATTTGTTTCCTAAAAATCCTAGACTTACTTGTGATTATATAGAAGATTATCTTTCTATAAATGAAATTTATAGAAATTTCCCAATGCAATATAATCCAAGTTTATTTGAAATTTCAAATCTTATATCTTCAAATAAAGTCTTAATGCAAAATACGAATACTGTTCAAAGTAATTTGAATAAGGATGTCATTACTGAAATACAATCTACTTTTGATGAAAATAAAAACAAGGGAAAGAAGTTTGCTGAACAATTAGGGTTTAAATTATACTCAGGGGAAAACCATTTAACCATTAAAATATAATTATGATTATTGATAATTTAGACAATATTAATTTCTATAAAGGACTTTCTAAACATATAGATACTGCTTTAGATTTTTTAATAAACACTGAAAATTTAGAGACAATAGAGGCGGGGAAGTATGAAATTGATGGAAAAAATGTTTTTGCCCTAGTTTTTGATTATGATACACATGATGAATTTGAGGACAAGTGGGAAGCTCATAGAACTTACTTTGACCTGCAATACATAGTATCTGGTCAGGAAAAAATTGCTATTTCTCATATTGATGATATGGAAACGGTAACTGACTATCATGATGAGGGAGATTATCAGTTGTTTAAAGGAAATGGACCAAAAATCACCTTAAAAAAGAATGATTTTATAATCCTTGCTCCTAAAGATGTACATCAACCTGGGATACATGAATTAACTACACCTGGAAAAGTTAGAAAGATAGTCCTGAAAGCATTGATATAAAATACTAATTTTTATGGCCGAAGGAAATCTTTTAAAAAACTCATTTATATATTCTTTGTTTATTTTATTACAAAGAGGTTTGAGTTTTTTTTTATTACCTCTTTATACAATTTATTTAACTAAGAGCCAGTACGGTATCTTAAGTTTATTAATGGCTGCAATTCCTTTCTTTGTTTTAATAGCAGGAATGTCTCTAAGAGGTTCTACATATTATTATTATTATCTATATAAAAACAATAATAAGTACCTTAAAAAATTATATGGAACCAGTTTTACGTTTTTATTAATTTTCACCTTAATCTTTACACTCCTTTTAGTTTCATGTAAAGAACTATTAATCGATTACTTTTTTAAGGGCATTGACTTTTGCCCTTATCTACTATTGGCTTTTCTAAGTGTCTTATTTCAACCCGCATATTTTTATTACCAATCCTATTTAAAGGGTAAACAATTGGCTACTCTATCAGCTACTTTAGATTTTATTTATTTTATAATACTAATATCTCTTACACTAGTATTTGTATTAATATTTAATATGCAAGCAGAAGGAGTCTTGTTGGCATTAGCGATTGCTAATTTTATGATCTTTGTTGTGACAATTATAAAATTTAGTAAAGATATTGAATATGGTTTGAATTTGAGGTTGTTAAAAAAGAGTCTGTCATATTCATTACCAATTTTGCCTCACAATTTGTCAAGTTGGGCAATGAATCTGGCTGATAGAATTATATTAAATTCTTTAACTACTCTTGAAGTTGTAGCCACTTTTGATATTGGTGCACAAATAGGTAAGTTAATTAATATAGTGACTTTGGGTGTTAATTCGGCTTATAGCCCTTGGTTTTTTGAACAAACAAAGTTGGATAATTTCGGGAAAAACAAATTAGCTAAAACTGCCGAAGGAATTGTGTTTTTTTACATCTTTTGTTCTATTGTAATTAGTTGGTTTTCTCCAGAGATTATTAATATTATTTCAAAAAATGGATACGATGAATCATGGAAAGTAGTCCCTCTTATATCCTACGCATTTGCTATAAACGGATTTTATTTTTGTTTTAGCAATGTGTTTTTTTTAGATAAAACCAAGGTGCTTCCTTTGCTTTCATTGGCAGGTGCAGTAATTAATATTTCAATTAATTTGTATTTGATACCTAGAATGGGGTTTATAGGGGCTGGCTTAGCTAGCCTATTTTCAAAATTGCTTTTTTGTTTTATTGCTTATCGGGTTAGTCAAAGGTATTATAGAATCCCATATAATATTTTTAAGATCATTATTGCTTTTGCAATTGGAGCAATTATGGTAGGTAGTGTATTTGTGGTGCAGCCAAATATTTCCGAACTTAATGTTTGGATAAGGGTAACATTAAAGACCCTTTGTTTATTTATGTTAATAGCACCAATCCTTTTAACAAATAGGAATAAAATTAAAGAAGTAATAAATTTTCGAAAAAGATAGCCATTAAACATGCCCCAGAAAAACGAATTACATATAATAGAAAAAAAACATGATGTTTCAAAAATTGAATTTAATGGTTTAAAAGCGTGGCCATTTTTGAGATCTAGGATATTTCAAGAAATCTATAAGAAGAAATATAATTATAACGCTAATTTAAGAGTACGTAGTAAAAAACAACTGATAACTAATTTTTTTGCTGGAATTATAAAATTGCTTTTTATTAGAAAATATGATTATCTCTTTTTTAATAATGCCGATAAACGTACTCTGATAGATCAAAAATATTTTGACATATATTTTGATGCTATTGCAGATAAATTAGGCCAAAATAAAAGTTGTTTTGTTGAATGGGCAATTGACAAGCATTATAGTACAAAGCAAACCTATTCTAAAAACAGGATTTCGGATCTCCCCTTTAAGCTAATCTCAATAATTTTTTCATATTTTTGGAAATTAGCCATTAAAGGAAATGAAGAATTAGAATTCATCAAAAATGAATTTGGAATTCAATTAAATACAAAGAAGGAATTAAATAGATTTTATGGGGAATATAAATTTTATAATTTCCTGTTTAAATTAGTGAAGCCAAAAGCTGTTTTTTTAATTTGCAATTACACTAAGATTGCAATAACAACTGCGGCAAAACAAAATAATATAAAGGTTTATGAAACCCAACATGGGTTCATAGGGGATAATCATCAATTTTATAATTATTCAGGAGAAATTCCTAAAATATCTTACCCAGACTATTTATTAACCTTTGGCGAACATGAAAAGAATAATATTCCCGAATCATTTATATTTACAGATGATCAATTAAAAATAGTTGGAAGTTATTTTCTGGATCAAATCTATAATAACTTTTCCAGCGAGTATTTGGAAAAGTTGAAATCTAAATTCAAGTTTATTTTTTGCGTTACTTTGCAAGGGATTTATGAAGAGGAGTTATTGAAATGGATTCAAGTGCAGGCAAAAGAAAACAAGGACTGTTTATTTGTTTTAAGAGAAAAATACAAAGTTAAAGATTATAGCGTATTAGGTTCTGAAAATATCATACTTTTACCAGAATTTAATATTTATGAAGTATTAAAATATAGTGATTTTAATATAACAATTTTTTCAACTACTGCCATTGAGGCTGGTTATTTTAATGTAAAAACTATATTTTTTAATATAGATAATCTTTCAACTAAGTATTTTGATGTTGAGAAGATGAATGCCAAACTTATTAATCAAAATGAAAATTTGGTTGTCTCTGATATGATTGAGTCGAATAACACAAATTCATATTTTAAACGAGACTATTTTAAAAATATATCTGAATTAGAATTTTAAATGTATAGAGTACTTGTTTTTTTAATAATCATTCAACCATTGCTTCACAAACTGGGGTTAAAATTCGGGTGGTCGTTTGATATTTATAATGAGTTGATAAGTATTTGTGTCTTTTTTGCTTTTATTTATCGATTATTACTTAAACGGAAAATTACTAACTTCTTTATTATTCCTTTATTAATTATTTTATACTTGGTTTTGTTGTCATTTTTTAAGAATAATTATTTACTTAGTTATTTTCAAATTGTACTATATAGTCAGTTTTTCTTTTATTTCTTTTATTTCTATTCTTTTAATCAGGAAGAAAAGATGAGGATGATTACTGCGCTTAAAAAATTATTTGACGCTTTATTAATCTTTATAATTATCTTATCGTTTATTGAACTTGGGTTTTCTGATCAATTCAGATCTTTTATGAATGTTCATAGTCACAATAGAGGAATTGGTAAATTTTATTTAGTTTCATTTTTTGGTTCTGGACCTAGTTTAGCCAATTTCATATCTTTATATGTGTTTATCTGGCATTGTTATTATTATGGTTTTGGTAATAAAGTAACGAGTAAAGCTAAAACATTGATGTTTTTTTCTGTCATTATCTGTATTTTGTCATTTTCTAGAAAAGAAGTATTCTTGACCTTAGTGTTCTTGATTTTCTTTCCTTATCCTGCTAAAACAAAAGTCTATACTTGGGTTAAAAGAACAGTGGTTTTAATTACAGTTGGAACCGGACTGTTAATCTACTATCAAGCTTTTTTTGCGAAGGCTAACGCCGTTGCTTCAAGTTCAAAGTATGTTCGATGGCAAATAGTTGAGTATTCAAAAGAAATATTAGGTGATAATCTGCCATTTGGTACAGGAGCAGGTACATTTGGATCACAAATGTCTTTTAAGTTAAATCACATTTACGAGAAATACAATGTAGGGCCACAAATGTTAGGGTATAAAGATCTTAAAAGAAGAGGTCCAATCTATGATGCGTTTTTCTTTACATTTACAACGGAGATAGGGATAGGTATTTTATTATTTATTACTTTCTTTTTTATAATTGCTAAATCAAATTCTTTAAAGAAAAACAACTATTTTAAATTTATAAAAAAATATATTATATTTTACTTATTCTTTATTAGTTTATTTACTCCTGTTTTAATGAATTCCTTTGGTTTTTTAATTGCTATTGTATTAGCTTTATTATCAATGAATATTAATGTTTTAAAATTAAAGAAGAATAATGCACAAGCTTAAATTAATATTTTATTATTTAATAATTTCTAATCTACCACATTCAAGATTATTATACATATCAAACAATATTAGAATCTGGTATTTATCTAAAGTATTAAAAATAATTCAAAAAGATAAGAACTCAAAAGTTGAAAACGGCGTTTATATTTCTGATGGAAAAAAAATAAAAATCGGGAAGCATGTAAAGATAAACGAAAATGTATTTTTGCAAGGTGAAATTTCTATTGGAGATTATGTTATGATAGCTCCTAATACGGCAATATATAGTAATACTCATATCTATAATGACATAAGTAACCCAATGGTGACTTGTGGCACATCAGTTACTAAAAAAGTAATTATTGAAGATGATGTTTGGATTGCTAGAGGAGTCGTGATTGTACCTGGTATAACTATTGGAAAAGGGGCGATTATTGGGGCGAATTCTGTTGTTACAAAAGACATTCCTGCTTATACCATTTATGGAGGTGTCCCAGCAAGATTTATTAAAAAGCGAGTTTAAAAATGAGTAGTATTAAAAGGAAGAAATTGTTTCTAAAAGTTATAATTGCTTGGGCTTTTATAAACGTGCTGTATTTTTCTTTTTTTTATACAAAAGTTTATTCTAAAGCTGAATTTGAAATTGAAGTCTCGGCATCTAAGCCCACGAAAGTATGGTTTTTACTAAAACAAAAACATTTGAATAAAAATATTTTTACTCAAAAGAATATTGTCGATAGTCGTAAAAAAAAAATACAGGTAGAAATACCTGAAAATTATGAACTTGCCCATTATGCAATGTATTGGGAAGGTAGAAAAGATGAACAAATTAATATTCACGAGCTTAATATCAATAACGGACAAAAAACAATAGTTTTTGATGATGCACAAAAATATATTCAATACAATAGTATTGGTGTAGAATCGAATAAAATAGATAATACCATTATGTTAAATTCAACTATTTATGGAAATAGGTGGGTTATATTAGATAATCTTGATACCCTTAATAAAATAAGGGCCAAGAAAAAACATAATTACATACCTGTAATTTTTAATATAATATTGGGGTTATTACTCATTCTTGTATTTACTTATATTCAAGTAGATAAGTTTTTAATCCTTTTTTTTCAATCTGAAAAGAATTCACTAATATATAAAATTAGAGAATTTGTTTTATTAGCTTGGGTGTTTTTGATGCCTTTTTGGATAAGATCCAGCACTGTATTTTTAATTATTTCATTGATACTTACATTAGTTTTTTACATTCAAACAAGACCAAGGAAAATTCTAAAAGAAACAATTTTAAAATTTTGGCCTTTATGGTTACTATGCTTTGTACATTTAATACCAATGGTGTATTCGAGTAATGTGAGTGATGAAATTTTAGTGTTTGTTAAAAGGCTTCCATTTATATTTATGCCTTTTGTTTTTATGGGGCTAACTAATAATAGCTTAAGAAAAGCGGTTAAGATATTTAAAATCTCTGTACCTCTTTATTTAATTATTTTATCGGTAACAATTTTTAATAGTTATTATTTACTAGAAACAGAAATAATTTTTTTAAAATTCTACAGGCAATTAGTTGAGAATTATTGGCATTCAAGTTATTTATCTTCATTTTTATTAATTTATTTGATTTTTTTAGGTATCGGAAGGAAAGTGATTATAAACTATTTGTTGTTAGTAATCCCAATAATCGGGTTTATGTATTTAGTACAAGCTAGAGCTCCATTAGTTATAGGGGGAATAATTGTTTTAATAACTTTAATAAAATTCAAAGTTTCAAATCATATACTACGAAAACTTGTATTAGCTTTTATAGTTACAATTATTACAGCTACAGGATTTGTTGCTATTCATTCAAATTCTTTAACTAAGAAGTTAAATTTAAATATTGAAAAAAACCACCCCTATAGAGTAATAGATGCTCGTTTAGAGATATGGGGAGCCTGTTCAAAGCTAATAAAAGAGAATTTCTGGTTTGGAACAGGAAATAGGAAGGTAGTTGAAAATATTTCAAAAACATTAAGTTCAAAGACTAATATCAAGTTCAGAGAGTATAATGCCCATAATCAATATCTTGAGTTGTTCTTGGCTATAGGTGTTTTTGGCTTTTTGGCTTTTGTATTTCAATTAATTTACCCTTTGCGATTTGGAAATAATAGTTTAATATTAATATTTTTATTAATGTCGTCATTTCTGTTTATTGTAGAGTCCTATATAACAAGGCATGCGGGTATTGTTTTCTATACTTTTTGGTATTGTTTTTTTATGCATTATAAAAAGGAAAATATTGAATAAGATTATAAACATAAAGGAAATAATAAAAACACCGATAGTATTACTTTTAATACTTTTCTATAGTAGTGAAGCATTGTTCAAATACTTTATGTTTATAGATTATCCTGATTATAGGGTTTCTGGAGTTGTAAAAATTGTCGTAGAGATAATAATGTGTTATTATATTCTTAGCTCTTTATCTAAAAATCGAACAAATGTAATCTTATTAATATTACTATTTACTAGTTTTTATATATTACAAATTAGTGACATTGAATTGAAACATTTTCTGTTAAATTTAGAGATATTTAATAATTATGTATTTATTATATTGTTATTTTTATTTATCAAAAAAAAACAAGAATTTTTATTTAATCAAGAAAGAAAAATTGCAAAATTATTTGAATTATTTGAATATTTTATTTTAATAAACTCTATTATTATCATTATTGGGTTTATATTTCAAATAGAGTTCTTTAGAACTTATTATATAGGGGGGAATCGATTTGGTTATTGTGGGTTATTCAGTAAACAAAGTACAGCCAAATATTTTTATATGATTGCTCTTGCGTTTTTTATTTATAATAGAAAATTTAGCATTAAAAAGATAATTAGCTTTATAATAATTATAATCGCCGCTATACTAACTGGTACAAAAGCAACGTTTCTTTTTGTTATATTGCTTATACCATATTTATTACTTTTTTATAATTTCAAGTATAAAAAATCGATGCTAATTTTTTTAATTTGTCTGGGTGGGGTAATAATGATATACAGTAATACAATAATAAGTTATGTATTATTAAAATCTCCAACATTTGCCCCAATAGTACAGGAAAAAGGTATAATTACAGCATTGTTTTCTTATAGAGATGTTTTACTTAAGGAACATTTTATAGATGTATTAAATAAAAATTGGGAAATTACTAATTATTTATTTGGAGGAACTGGTATTTCAAAGGAGTATTATAGAACAGGCTTTGCTATAATTGACTTATTTATGGTTTTTGGGGTCATTGGTGGTGTTATTTACGTATTATTGTATTTTAAAACAGTATTACTAATTAAATTCAATCCTAAATCTATATACCTAATAGTAGCATTTTTTTCCATTATTAGTATCAGTGGAAATTTTTTGCCAAATGCTTCTATTGCAATTTATATGTTGTTTTTAAATATAAAATTTAATGAAACAAATTGTATTAAATAATAAAAAAATTTTCCCTTTTATAAATAAAGCTCAACTAATAAAATTTATTTCTAATAAGAAAGCTTTAGTGATAGCTGTTAGTGGAGAGAAATTAATTAACACCAATAAAGAATTAGAAGCAATTATTTCTGAAGATTATAGTGTTGCATACCCTGATGGTATAGGAACAGTATTAGCCCTTAAAAGAATTGGGGTTAAAGCTGCTAAAATACCTGGGGTTGAACTTTGGCTTGACTTCATGAAATTGAATTATACTAAAAGATCCTTTTATTTTATAGGGTCGTCAGAAACTGTAATTAAAGAAACAGTTGCGAAACTTAAAGAAGAATTTTATCAAATTGACATTAGAGGTTTTAAGAGTGGGTTTTTTAAAGAAGATGAGCTTATAACCATAATAAAAGAGATTAAAAGTGTTTCTCCTGATGTTATTATGGTTGCAATGGGAACTCCAAAACAGGAAATTTTAATGGATAAATTGTATAAAAATCACAAAGCTCTATATTTTGGCTTGGGGGGGAGTTTTGATATTTATTCTGGGTTAAAAAAGAGAGCTCCTAAATTATTTATAAAACTTGGAATGGAATGGTTTTACAGGTTTGTTAAGGAGCCTACAAGATTAAAAAGGCAATTAACTCTTATAAAAGTATTTTATAAAATAATTTTTAGAAAATTATAATTTTTGCTTGAATCTAAATATATAGATATTTTAATACCTTTGTAAGCTAAGATGATGATTTCTATTTTAAATATTGACCTTAGCCCGATATTTGCTTTTATAGGGGCTTTTTTACTTACGTATTTTACTATACCTAAAATAATTGGGGTTGTGGAATATAAAAAGTTATTGGATGAACCAAATCAAAGAAGTTCTCACAAAAAAACAACACCCACTTTAGGAGGAATTGCCTTTTATTTCACTTTAATGTTTTCGTTATTCTTTTTAAAAGAATGTGATACGTCAAGCGTGGTCTATAACATATTACCTGGTTTAACAATTTTGTTTATTTTCGGTTTAAAAGATGATTTGGTGGTTTTGTCACCTACTGCAAAGTTAATAGCTCAAGTTACAGCAACCTTATTTATATTAGCTAATCCGTCTTTTCATATTGATTCGTTAAATGGGTTTTTAGGGATATATCAATTACCACAATATGCATCGATAATAATAAGTTCATTTATTATGATAGTTATAATAAATGCATATAATTTAATTGATGGTATAGATGGTTTAGCAGCTGGCATCGGTATCATAATTTCAGGCATTAATCTTATTATTTATTATTTTTTGGAGATAGATTTCTATTTTTACCTTTCATTAATAGTGATTGGGATTTTGACAGCTTTTTTGAGGTACAATTTATCTAGGTATAACAAAATATTTATGGGAGATACTGGCTCATTGATTATAGGTTTTATTATAAGTATTTTTACGATTAAACTTCTTACGTTAAATGAGCAAATAGTAACTTCAAATCTTCCGTTTTTAATAGAAAACTTACCTTTAGTGGCTTTGGGGATTTTGATAGTACCTCTGTTTGATACCTTTAGAGTTTTTTCTATCAGATTATTTAATAAAAAAAGCCCTTTTTCAGCTGATAGAAATCATATGCACCATATTTTGATTGATTTGGGATTTAGTCATCTAAAATCTAGCATAATTTTAGCTGGGTTTAATTTATTATTTGTGATGATATTTATTTACCTAGCGACACAATCTACGCAATTCTATTTGTTTTTATTCTTAACTTTCATCGTATTTAGTCTTATTTATCTCTTTTTTGTTTTAGATTTTAGTTTTTCTAATCTTAGAAGAAAAGTGTTTTTTAGAAAAAAAACAAAAGAAATAAAGAGAAAATTATCAGATATAAAAGATAAGAAACAACTTGACAAAAAGCAATAAAATACTAAAAAGAATATTTGACTTCGTACTTTCTTTTGTAGGAGTTATAATCTTTTTCTGGCTTATTATTATTCTCGCATTAATAGCAATGTTCAATACTAAATCCTTCGGGTTTTATACTCAAAAAAGGGTAGGTTATCAAGGTAAAATATTTTGGATTTATAAAATTAGAACGATGAAGTCAAATAAAAGTATCTTGACTACTGTTACTACTGCTCACGATAAAAGGATAACTATTTATGGGAAGTTTTTAAGAAAGTACAAATTAGATGAGTTACCCCAATTAATTAATGTGTTATTTGGTAATATGAGTTTTGTTGGACCAAGACCAGATGTTCCAGGTTTTGCAGATCAATTACAAGGAGATGATAAGGTGATTCTATCTATAAAACCAGGAATAACTGGTCCTGCTTCCATATTTTTCAGGAATGAAGAAGTTTTATTAGGAAATCAAGGTAACCCTGAAAAGTATAATTTGGAAGTGATTTGGCCTAAAAAAGTGTTAATAAACAGAAAGTACATTAAAGAATATAGCTTTGGAAAAGATTTATATTACATTGTTCAAACATTACTTAAATTATGAATCTTAAAATATGGTTATCCCCCCCCTCACATGGGGGGATGAACAAAAATACATTACTCAAGCGTTTGTTGAAAATGAGCTTTCATCTTTTGGTTTAAACATAAATATATTTGAAAAAAACATAGAATCTTATTTGAATGAGGGAGTTAAAGTTATAGGAGTATCTTCTGGTACTGCCGCAATTCATCTAGCTTTAATTCTCTCTGGAGTAAAATGTGGTGATGAAGTAATTTGCCAAAGTTTTACATTTTTGGCGTCTGCTAATCCAATCATATATCAAGGTGTTATACCAATTTTTATTGGTAGTGAAATAGACACTTGGAACATGTGTCCTATTCATTTGAAAAAAGCTATTCAAGATAGGATAGCAAGTGGTAGTAAGCCGAAAGCAATCATCGCGGTGCATTTGTACGGAATGCCAGCAAAGATTTCTGAAACATCAAGTATTACTGAAAAATATGGCATAAAATTAATAGAAGACGCTGCAGAGGCAATAGGATCAACCTATTTAGGTAATAAATGCGGTACTTCTGGTGATTTCGGAATTCTATCTTTCAACGGGAATAAAATAATTACGACTACAGGCGGTGGGGATTTAATTTGTAAAACAGATATAGATAAGCAAAAAGCAGTTTTCCTTGCTACTCAGGTAAAAGACAAAGCTATACACTACTAACATTCAGAAATTGGATATAATTACCGTATGAGTAATGTTATTGCTGGAATTGGAAGGGGACAAATGGAAGTGTTGGATAAACACATAGCTTTACGACAAGAAGTTAATATGTTTTACAAAGATTTGTTTAAAGATAAAAAAAGGGTTTCAATACTTGTAGAATCAAATATTAGTCACAAATCTAACCACTGGTTGAGTTGTGTTTTAATTAATGAAAATGAAGCTGGTGTTTCAAGAGAAGCCATAGGATTGCAATTGCTAGCGGATAATATTGAGTTTCGCCCTTTATGGAAGCCGATGCACCTACATCCTATATTTTTAAAATATAAATTCTATGGCGATAGGCTTTCTGAGGAATTGTTTAATAGCGGACTTTGTTTGTCTTCAGGGTCAAGTTTAAATAATTCAGAAAAAGAAAGAATAAAAGAGTCATTACAAAAAGTATTAAAGTAAACTTTATATCTTTGAAGTGTTTTAGTAAGAATAAATTAGAAATTAATGAAAATAACAGTTGTAGGAACAGGATATGTTGGGCTAGTAACAGGAACTTGTTTAGCAGAAACAGGAAATGAAGTGATCTGTGTGGATATTGATGCAGAAAAGGTTGCTATGATGCAACAAGGAAATGTGCCAATTTATGAGCCGCATTTGGATGTGTTATTTCATAGAAATATTAAGGCGGGTAGATTAAAATTTACCACCTCACTTGAGGAAGGACTATCCTTTGGAGATATTGTATTTTTAGCATTGCCAACACCTGAGGACGAAGATGGATCTGCAGATCTGTCCTATATCCTAGGGGTTGCCGAACAAATAGGTGGTTTAATTACTGAATATAAAGTCATTGTAGATAAAAGTACAGTTCCTGTAGGTACTGCAGAAAAAGTTGTAGCAACCATAGCAAAAAATGCAAAAGTTGACTTCGATGTAGTCTCTAATCCAGAATTTTTAAGAGAAGGTTTTGCAGTTGATGACTTTCTAAAACCTGAAAGAATAGTAGTGGGGTCAAGGTCAGAAAGAGCAATTAACTTAATGAAAAAGTTATACAATCCGTTTGTAAGATCTGGTAATCCAATTATTATAATGGATGAAAAATCTGCAGAGTTAACTAAATATGCGGCGAATTCATTTTTAGCAACAAAGATTACTTTTATGAATGAAATTGCTAATTTTTGTGAGAAAGTTGGCGCTGATGTTGATAAGGTAAGAATAGGTATGGGAACTGATTCCAGAATCGGAAAACGATTCTTGTTTCCAGGAATTGGTTATGGAGGTTCATGTTTCCCAAAGGATGTTAAGGCATTACAAAAGTCAGGAAAAGATAACGGTTATGATTTTGAAATATTAGATGCGGTTATTGAGGTGAATAATGTTCAGAAAACGATCCTATTGCCCAAAATAGCATCTTACTTTGAGGGTAAATTAGAAGGGAAAACCATAGCAATATGGGGCTTAGCTTTTAAACCTGAAACAGATGATATAAGAGAGGCACCAGCTTTGTATATGATTGATGAGTTGTTAAGTAAAGGAGCAAATGTTGTTGCTTTTGACCCTGAGGCAATACCTAATGTGAAGCGTAAGTACAACAATGAAGTTTCCTTTTCAGACAGTATGTATAATGTTTTAGAAAACGCTGATGCATTAATCATAAGTACAGAATGGAGTATCTTCAGGACTCCTGATTTTAATAAAGTAAAAGAACTATTGAACAACCCAGTAATTTTCGACGGAAGGAATCTATATGACGTGGATGATATGGAAAAGGAAGGAATTCAATATATTTCAATAGGTAGAAAAAAAGTGAACTAATGCAGAAAAGAATTTTAATAACAGGAGCAGCAGGATTTTTAGGTTCTCATTTATGTGATAAATTCATAAAAGAAGGATATTATGTAATCGCAATGGACAACCTGATTACGGGTGATTTAAAAAACCTTGAACACCTTTTTAAATTAGAAAACTTTGAGTTTTGCCATCATGATATCACTAAATTTATTCATGTCCCTGGTGAATTAGATTATATACTTCATTTTGCTTCTCCAGCTAGTCCTATTGATTATTTAAAAATACCCATTCAAACCTTAAAGGTAGGTTCGTTAGGAACGCACAATTTATTAGGTTTAGCTAAAGAAAAAAACGCTAGGATACTTATTGCGTCAACTTCAGAAATTTATGGAGACCCCTTAGTACATCCTCAAACAGAAGATTATTTTGGTAATGTTAATACTATTGGCCCAAGAGGGGTTTATGATGAAGCAAAACGATTCCAAGAATCAATAACAATGGCATACCACAGGTTTCATGGTTTAGAAACTAGAATTGTAAGAATATTCAATACATACGGTCCAAGAATGCGTCTGAATGACGGGAGAGTTATTCCAGCATTTATTGGTCAAGCACTGCGTGGTGAGGATTTAACCATTTTTGGTGATGGAATGCAAACAAGATCGTTCTGTTATGTTTCTGATCAAGTTGATGGAATTTATAAATTGCTGTTAAGTGATTATAGTTTACCAGTAAATATTGGTAACCCTAACGAAATTACAATCAAAGATTTTGCAGATGAAATTATTCGTTTAACCGGTACTGATCAAAAGGTAGCTTATAGAGATTTACCACAGAATGACCCTTTACAACGACAACCAGATATTACTTTAGCAAAGGAATTATTGAATTGGGAACCAAAAATAGATCGTTCTGAAGGAATGAAATTAACCTTAGACTATTTTAAAAGTTTATCTGAAGAAGAGTTATTTCAAAAAGATCATAAAGATTTTAAGAAGCATATACTAAAATAAAAGTTACTACGTTTTTACTGCTAACTAATAACCAATGCGATATATAGTATAGTATTGGTAAATTTATAATACTGATGATATTTAAAAAGGGGAGGTATTCAGGATTAATACGGCCGATATTATATATCGCTGATATTTCTATGTTAATATTGTTTGTCGCTTTTTTACACCCAGGAAGAGCTACTTCATTTTATTTTGGCCCTTTTTTGATTATTGGTTGGATGATAACTTCATTTTTTACGGGTTACTACAATGTCTATCGTTTTACAAGTCCAATAAAAATAGTAAGTATAGCAATAAGACAATATGCATTATACTCTTTGGTCTATTTTTCATATTTCGGATTTAGTCAAACCATACTGATAATTACAAAAGTAATTTGTTTTTTAGCCCTACTGTTTTCGGGTTTATTATTGGCTAAGTTTTTAATGTACTGGGCATTGAAAAGATATCGTTTAAAAGGTGGTAACCGACGTAAAACAGTCATTTTAGGTAATAATGAAGCTACTAAAACATTAGAGACTTTTTTCCTTAAAAAGACTATTTATGGGTATAATTATTTGGGGTATTTTACTAATACTGATAGTACAGAAAAACTTGGAGGATTTAACGATTTCTTTCAGTATATAAAAGAAAAAGATATAGATGATGTTTATTGTTCTATAAGTGAATTTTCTGAAGAAGAAATTAAAAAATTGATTACCTATTCTAATACTAATTTCAAAACATTAAAGTTCATTCCAGATTCTAATCAAATGTTATCATCAGGGTTTGAAGTAGATTATTATGATTATTTCCCTGTATTAACAATGAATGAGTTGGCATTGAATAAAAACTCATACCGATTAATTAAAAGAGCCTTTGATATTGTGTTTTCTTTGTTTGTTATTTTAGGTGTGTTATCATGGTTAACCCCATTACTTTATATTCTGACTAAAATAGAATCCAAAGAATCATTATTTTACATACAAGAACGAAATGGTTTAGATTATAAAAAGTTTAAGTGTTATAAGTTTCGAACACTTAAAACTGGAGAAGCTGATGAAAACCACGTTAGTGTAAATGATAATCGCGTTACGAAATTAGGTAGCTTTTTACGTAAAACGAGCATTGATGAGCTTCCGCAATTTATTAATGTATTAAGAGGTGATATGTCAGTTGTAGGGCCAAGACCACATATGCTAGCATATAACAAAGTTTATTCAGGTCAGGTTGATAATGTGCAACTAATGGCTAGACATCGTATTATCCCTGGAATTACTGGCTTAGCTCAAGTAAGAGGGTTTAGAGGTGCGATTGAAAAAGATTCAGATATTATAGGTAGAGTGAAACTAGATTTATTTTACATAAAAAATTGGTCTGTGTTGTTAGATATTAAAATTATTTTAATTACCCTAGTAAAACTTTTTAAAGGAGATGAAAAGGCTTATTAAACGATGCTAGGAGTTTGTTTTTAATATTTTCTTACGCCATTAATAGCCCACATTACCATATAATAGATTGACTTTAGGAATGAGATGTTTTCTACCCTCCTGTAAAAGTACCATTGAGGTTTTAATAATTTCTTTTTGTTTCTTGAGTGAGATTCTTTTCGAATTCGATAAATAGCAAGTGGTTGCTTTATTCCTATTGCAAACTCTATCTTTTTTAGGTACTTAAGCCACAAACCCATATCCTGACGATACATTATTTCAGGCATCAACTCTTTTCCTAATTTATCGACATCAATAAAAGCTGTTAAGCAGCTAATAGAGTTGGTTTTTAATATATCAGTGTAGTTTACCTTATGAGGAACAATAAAGTCCTGAAACACATCTTCTAGTGTATTTTCATCACAACGCTTGTATGATGAAAACACAAAACCTTCAGAGTTTTTAATTTTTGATAAGGATATAGATAGAAACTCAGGAAACCATAAATCATCACTGTCTAAAAATGCTAAATAATTCCCTTTTGCATTTTTTATGGAATTATTTCGAGCTATCCCTGGTCCGGAGTTGCTAATTTTAAATAGTTTTATTCTATCATCTTTTTGAGCTATTCTAGAGATGATTTCTGCCGAATTATCTAAAGATCCATCATCGGTAATTAACATCTCCCAATTTGAATGCGTTTGTTTCTGCACACTTTCTATAGTTGCTTCTATAAATTGAGATGAGTTGTAACTAGGTGTTATTATGGATACTAAATTATTCATGTATTGTTGATATAAAACTTTTTAATTTCCCCCCTTCGGGTTTGATTTCGGTGTTATCTATAATACTAAAATCTACATCTAAACCAAAGTACTTATTAATTTCTGAAACTAGCAACTCTTTTTCGTTGGCTATAATAGTCCTATCAACTTTAAAAATTAATTCTCCTTTTCTTTCTTGATTAACTTGGTAATTAAGTTGTATTTGATTGTTTTTGTCTAAGTTTTTAAAAATATAGTAAAAATATAAGCTAGGGTATACATTTTCTTTCCCATAAACATTTTCCCCAATTCTACCAGTAACCTCCTCTATAATAAGATAATTTCTACCACAAGAACAATGCTTGTCTCGATTTGCTAATTTTATATAATCTCCTAATTGATAACGGATAATTGGGAATGATTTCATTTGAAGATTAGTAACTAGTATTTCATTATTAATTTCTTCAACCAATACCCCTTCCATATTAATGTGCATGTTTCCCTCTGGGCATTCAAAAGCTATAATACCTGATTCTGTTGCTCCGTATTCACTTATTATTTTTAATCCGAATGCTTTTTTTGTTTCTTCATGATACTTCTCAAAAATTTTTTCAGAAGTTCCTTTTACCATTTTTAAATTGGTGGGTTTAGGTAGTTTTTTTTGATTGATTAATTTTGCGGTTTGGTATATCATAGAGGAATAGCCATGAATGTATTTTGCACTGTGTAGTTTTTTTACAAAAGCAGTAAACTCCTTGTTTTGGTATCCAAAAATCCGAAAGCGGTGTTGCAATATATCTAAAAGTATTGTTTTTGTTTTTTTTACAATAGAAAAATTGAATCCCCAAAAATACCCATTTTTATCCCATGGGTTTATGTTGTACCACGAGTAGCCACGAGAAACAGTTGCTCGATTAAAGGAGTCAGCATATTCCTCTCTATGAAAAGTTAAAGAATTACCGGTACTCCCAGAGGTAATGGCTTTAAATTTCTTTTTAAACGAATAATTGGTATGAATACTATTGGTGTACTCTAAAACGTCCTGTTTTGTTAGAATAGGTAATTTGTTAAGGTCTTTTAACTCCTTTATGTCTGATGGTTTTAGTTGAATTTCGTCAAACTTATTTTTGTAGTACGATGAATGTGAGTATGAAAAAGAAACTAATTCCTGTAGTTTTTGCAACTGGTATTCTTCTAGTTTTCCCAAAGACCATTTTTCTGAGTCTTTTAAAAAAAGTAGTTGTTTTTTTATGGAAGGGTTTCTTAGGTTTCTTCCTAATAAATAAATAAATTTATAAAACATTATTCCAATATATCAAACCATTTAGTTTTTACAACATTCCAGCCAAAACTAATGGCTTTTTCACGGGCATTAACAGCAAGAATTTGGTTGTTTTCTTCAATCAAACTTAAAATAGCCCTAGCCATTTTGTTTGAATTCTCCTTTGGGACTAAAATACCATCGGTATTATTTGAAATTAAATACGGCAAGCCTCCTACATCAGTACTTACAATTGGGAGTCCTAATGCCATTGCCTCAATAACACTTATAGGGGTATTATCAACATTTGTAGTATTGATAAAAACATCATAGTTTTCTGATTTCTTGTGCCATTCCTTTTTTGTTAAAACCCCAGTAAATTCAACAGAATCTTCTAATTTCAAATCTTTAACGAGTGTTTTAACATCTTTTAAACAACCATCTCTATCTGGTCCAATCATACATAATTTAGCTTCTGGGTATTGCTTTTGTATTTCAAACAATACGTGTATAGCCATTTTCGGATTGTAAATTTCAGCAAAAGCTCTTACGTACAATAAGTTTGGTTGAATTTTTGTTCTTTTTTTAAAGTTGTATTCCTCAATTGGTATTATATTCGGAATCAAAGTAGTTTGATATCCTCTTTTTTTAAATTCATACTTCAAATAACCAGAAGGAGATATGTTTTTATAAGAATTATTGAAAATCAAATCCGATGCTCGTTTTGAAGTATCTAGCCGAGAAGGTAAATTACCACCATGTAAAATGGGAATGTATTTTTTATTGAAAAAACGTGCTATTTGTGATGTAATAAGTGCATAATAAAAATTTGAAGTACTATAGGTGTCTATTAAAATGTAGTCTATTTTATTTTTGTATTTCAATATGCTAAAACACATATCTATCAATCGAAGTCCTTTATTTATTTTACTGGAAGATTTATTTACCGTAAAACTTTCCGCGCTTAACAAATTACTAAGCGTTTCCATAGTAGTTGTGTATTTGGTTTTCCCAACCAAGTTGTTTCCTATATATAAAATCCGTTTAGTTTTTTTCATCTACAATTATATGAAGTGTAAAATAGTTTTCTTCAGAGGAAATCCTTTTAGTTTTAATGAAAAATCAATGCTATTCATCTAATAAATATTAGCTTTGCTAAATTAAAATTTTTACAACAACATAACTAAACAAAACACAATGAATATTTTAATATTAGGTTCAGGAGGAAGAGAACATGCCTTTGCTTGGAAGCTTAGTCAGAGTAATCAATGCGGTAATTTATTTGTAGCGCCAGGAAATGCTGGGACAACTAAAATCGCGAAAAATGTAGCTATTGGTGTAAATGATTTTGCTAAAATTAAGGAATTTGTTTTAGAAGAAGATATTGAAATGGTAGTTGTAGGTCCTGAAGATCCATTGGTAAATGGAATTCACGATTTCTTTTTAAAAGATTTCTTTTTGAAAGATGTTATTGTAATTGGTCCAGAAAAATTAGGGGCTACTTTAGAAGGAAGTAAGGAATTCTCAAAAGAATTTATGTTCCGTCATAATATACCAACAGCAGCATATGAAAGTTTTACTGCTGAAACAGTAGAAAAAGGATGTGACTTTTTAGAAACCTTAAAAGCACCATATGTATTAAAAGCAGATGGATTGGCGGCTGGAAAAGGAGTTCTGATTATTAATGACTTAGAAGAAGCTAAAGCGTCCTTAAAAGAAATGTTGGTTGATGCTAAATTTGGTGATGCTAGTGCAAAAGTAGTTATTGAAGAGTTTTTAGATGGTTTGGAATTAAGTTGTTTTGTGCTTACTGATGGTAAAAACTATAAAATTTTACCAACTGCAAAAGACTATAAAAGAATAGGAGAGGGAGATACGGGATTAAATACAGGAGGTATGGGAGCAATTTCACCAGTACCTTTTTTAGACGATGTCCTAATGCAAAAAATTGAAGAAAGAGTTGTAAAACCAACTATTAATGGTCTCCAGAAAGATAATATACCATACAAAGGATTTGTGTTTATCGGTTTAATACGTGTTAATAATGAGCCTTATGTAATTGAGTACAATGTACGTATGGGTGATCCTGAAACTGAAGTAGTAATACCTAGAGTTAAGTCTGATTTAGTTGAATTATTTAAAGCCGTTGGATCTCAAACTTTAGATCAAGTATCTATTGAGTTGGATGATAGGGCCGCAACTACAGTAATGACTGTTTCAGGAGGATACCCTGAAGCTTATGAAAAAGGTAAAGAAATTACAGGATTGGACACTATTGACGATTCAATTGTGTTTCATGCTGGGACAACAACTAAAGATGGTAAAGTAGTAACTAATGGAGGTAGGGTGTTAGCAATAACGTCATACGGACCTGACTTTAGAGCTGCCTTAGCAACCTCATACAAAAATGTAGAGAGGTTTAGCTTTGATAAGATGTATTATAGAAAAGATATAGGGTTTGATTTATAAAACATAAATTAAGGAATACAAAAAAGCCCTTTGATTTTTCATCAAAGGGCTTTTTTTATTTTATAGTAAAAGGAGTTTACTCAAAAAATGAGTGAGATACAACATCTCTTTTTTCTGTTCCTTCATCATTAAATATTTTTAATTGCTTCAACCAGTATAATATAGCTCCAAAACAAATAACCATAAATACCCAGTTCAAGGTATTAGCAGACCACCAGTTTGTTAACTCTAATTCAGCTAAACTAGCCATTGGAGCTAGAAGTGCCATAAAAAAATCTTGTATTGCGTATACTAAATCACTCATTGTAACGATTTTTATTTATTTTTATACCGACAAATATACAGTATTTTTTTTCTGAAAAAAGAATTACCCCATATGATTACAGCAATTTTTAACAAATCTAAACCAATTAACCTTGTATTGGCTTCATTAATACTTGTTTTTGGGTTTCTATTGGTTCAAATACTAAAAGCTGAAACGATTACTATTGATTTGTTTTTTTCTAAGTTAGGAATGGTCTTTATTGCTGTTTTAAATGTGCTAATAGTAGATTTTATAGTGAAAAAAAATGCGCTCTCTGGACAGAATAGCTTTGTAGTATTATTTTTCGCATTGTTTTTTTTCTATTTCTGGGGCTTCTCGGAGGATTATCGGTTGGTTTTATCCAATCTTTGTGTGTTATTAGCACTAAGAAAAATCATTAGTTTAAAATCACAATCAGCCACAACTAAAAAAATATTCGATGCAGGGTTATGGATTTGTATTGCGTCCTTATTTCATTTTTGGACAATTTTGTTTCTAGTTGTATTGTACATAGGTATCACTATTTATTCGTCTAATTATTATAAAAACTGGTTGGTTCCTATTATAAGTATATTTGTAGTATTTATGATTGTAAACGCATTTGAATTAGTAATAAACAATCAGTTCTTTCAGTTTTCAAGCACCAAAATCTCTACTGACTTTCAGGTTATGAATTCAAACTATAATTTGAGTATTGTTACTTTGTTTTTTATGATTTTGCTAGTGTCCTTAGTTTTTTTACCTTCCAGAATAAGATTAAAACTTCAGAAAAATAAGTTGTCATACTTAATTTTAGTAGTGGCATTAATTATAGCGATTTTATTGATTTCTATATCACCAAATAAAAGTATAGCAATGCTTATATATTTTTATTTTCCATTAGCAACACTATTTACTAGTTTTTACGAAAAAATTTCTAAACCATGGTTGCAATCCGTGCTGTTGTATAGTATGATGATTGCTTCGGTTATAGGTTGCTTTGTTACGGCGTAATAACTTGTGAAAAAGAAGTTTTAAGTTATAAGCTATTAATTAAGGCTATTGTTTCTTTTTTGATATTCGCCTACTAAATATTAAGACAATCAGTGGGAATAATATTGTATATTTGAACCTTTAAAATGCAAATTATGTTTACAGATAAAGCAAATAAAATTTTTCAAGAAGTTATAAATACTTATCATATAGTTGATGATCCTTATCAATCTTTTGAAAATAAATATGATAAAGAAAATGACTTGTTAGGACACTTGTTATATAGGAAATCTTGGATTGATACGGTACAATGGCATTATGAAGATATTATTCGTGACCCAAATATTGATCCAGTTGCTGCGTTAGTTTTAAAGCGTAAAATTGATGCTTCTAATCAGGATAGAACTGATATGGTTGAATATATTGATAGTTATTTTTTAGAGCAATATAAATCAGCTTCTGCAAAAAGTAATGCTACAATAAATACGGAAAGTCCTGCTTGGGGTGTTGACCGTTTGTCAATATTAGCATTAAAAGTGTACCATATGAATGAGGAAGCTACTCGTGTTGAAGCTACAGCTGATCATAAAGCTGCTTGTCAGGTTAAATTGAATGTGTTGTTAGAACAACGTGTAGATTTATCTACGGCAATTGATACTTTATTAAACGATATTCAAAGCGGTGATAAATACATGAAAGTGTATAAGCAAATGAAAATGTATAATGATGATGAGTTGAATCCTGTATTACGCTCGCAAAAGTAATTTTTTGAACAATATACTAAACTTGTTGAAGTATTGTTTTCAGGGTCTTATTCCCTTCTAAATGTCTAAATTACCAAAACACATACTAGTCATACGTCTCTCAGCAATGGGAGACGTTGCTATGTCTGTACCGGTAATAAATACTTTTGTAACCGCTCATCCAGAAGTTAAAATTACAGTCCTTACTAGGGCTTTTTTTACTCCTTTTTTTACTGATATTCCTAATGTTACTGTTTTTGTGCCAGATTTAAAAAAGAAGCACAAAGGTTTTTTGGGAATAAGGAGATTGTCAAAAGAATTACTGAAATTAAATATTGATGCAGTAGCTGATTTACATGATGTATTGCGTTCTAATATATTAATCCAGTTATTGCGATTAAAAGGAATTCCGTTTCAACAAATAGATAAAGGTCGTGCTGATAAAAAAGCTTTAATCACCTCAAAAAATAAGGTTTTTAAACCATTAAAAGCAACACATGAACGTTATGCTGATGTGTTTAGAGGTTTAGGTTTCGATTTGAATATAGAAGAAGCAGTACTTTTACCCAAAAAGGAGCTCCCTAATATTGTGAATGACTATATAGGAGAAACAGAGAAAAACCTAATAGGTATTGCTCCTTTTGCAGCTCATAAAGGTAAAATGTATCCTTTAGTAAAGATGGAAGAAGCAATTTCTGAACTATCTAAAGATGTCAATACTACTGTAATGTTATTTGGTGGTGGGAAATCAGAAAAGTTATTATTAGATGAAATCGCTGGAAAGTACAGTAATGTGTTAAACATCACAGGTGAATTTAGCTTTGAAGAAGAGTTAATATTGATTTCTAATTTAGATGTCATGCTCTCAATGGATTCAGGAAATGGTCATTTAGCCGCAATGTTTGGGGTGCAAGTGATTACTATTTGGGGAGTGACGCATCCTCATGCGGGTTTTGTTCCGTTCAATCAACCAAAAGAAAATCAGTTAGTACCTGATTTAGGAAAATTCCCATTAATACCAACCTCTATTTACGGAAATAAATACCCCGACAGTTATTTGGATTGTTTTAATTCTATTTTGGTAAATGAAATTGTGAAAAAAGCAAAAAACGCCTTAAAATAATTAAGACGTTTTATGTAAATTAGCTTTGTGAAAGTTAGTTTTTTAAATCTTCAATAGCCTGTTTTAAATCTTCAATTTGCTCTTGTTGTTCTTTGATTGCTTTTGTTAATAATGGAATTAATTGAATGTAATTAACACTTTTAATTTTTTCAGTATTACTACGTTTTTTGCTTAATTCAGGGTTTTCTTGAAGCTGTTTTTTTGTATAGATATGATTGTTAAGGTGAATTATGTCATTCTTAACAAGGTTTGGTAGTACTTTTTCTAATTCTTGAGCAATAAATCCTATTTGTGTCATTTTTGCAAAACCTACATTTCTGTACTTTTCCTCATCCCATCGCATTTCGTAAGTTTTAGGATTTAATTTTGAAATAATATGAAGAGCATTTTTTAGAGGTTTTATATTTTTCTTTAGTTTTCTATCTGAAGGGTTTGTAAAAGTACCTGTTACTTGCATATCACCAGACGCTACCATTGCGTTACCTGTATTGGTAGCCTCAATACCTATCACACCTACCGCAGTTGCTGTAATAGTTGTTCCAGTTACTTCACCTATGATAGCAGTACCTATTCCAGAGCCTTCTGTCGCTGAAATACCTATTGCTCCAACGGTTAAGGATTTGTCATTTACACTAACTTGTAAGCCTGTACCACCGTCATTATCCTCAGCATATAAACCAATTCCGTTAGAGGTATATGCATTAATTGCAAAAGTTAACCCAGTGGCGTTGTCTCCATTAGTTACATTCCCTGGAGTCCATGTAGTGTTTCCATAAACAACAAACTTATCTACACTATAGTAGAAATTATCTTCTCCAATTATAGTTCTTCCTTCAATTGTTACTCCTCCGACTTGTGCAGTTGCCGTACCACCTGTAAAAGTATTTCCTATAATTAAGTTCCCTCCAATTTCTAATGATGCATTTATAGGGTTTGTTTCTAAGATACCTACATTTCCTGTTGTTAGAACTCTAATCCTTTCTAAGTTATTAGTTTTTACAACAAAATCTTGGGCATCTGTAGTTCCTATAAAATTAGTTAAAGGGTTAGTTCCTGTGTTTCCAAGGATAGTCCAATCACTACTTTCTGTTGTCGTTAGTAATATCCATTTACTTCCACCCCAATAATAAAACCCCGCGTTAATACTATTTGCGCCATTATGATAGACTAATGTGCTTTCTGGTATATTTCCGGTTTGTGGATTAAGTACTGGGGCTTGAATGGTTAAATTAGTTAGTGCAACTCTTGGGATTAATAAGCCAGTAGTTGAGCTGCTAATATCTAATCCAGCACTTGGGCTTGTGTTTCCTATGCCGACTTGTGAGTGCACTGTTATTGTTGCGATAAAAAATAATTTAATAAGTAATCGTAATTTCATGGTTTCGGGTTATTATATTTTCGATAAAAGTATAATAACTTCGATAAAACGCTATATAATTATTTAATTCATGAGAAAAATGTTAGAAAATCACGTTTAAATTAGATAGTTGTCGGTTTTACAACTAAAAAAATAAGGTTTAACATAGGTGAATTCAATAAAAAAGCGTCTTAAAGTTAATTAAGACGCTTTTTTATTTTGGCATGAAAAGGTTATTTCTCTTCTTTAGTTTTGTCCTCTCGTCGTTTTTTCTGAGTAGCCTTTTCTTCCCTTTCAGTTTCTCTTTTTTCGATTACTTCTTTTACTTCCTGTTTCTTGATTGACTTTTTAGGAGTCATTGCCTTCTGTTGTCTTACAAATACCTCTTTTTCAGAAATCGTTTTTTCACGACTTTCAGAATAATGAATACTTTGAGTTTTATTTTTCCCATAAGCTTCAGGAGTGTAGTATTTACCTCTCATCTGTGCAGGCTTAATAGTTTCTTCATTATCATAATTTTTACCATTTTTGTTGTAATAACGAATAGTAGGGTCATTCCTTTTAGCATAAACGGTCCATGAAACTTTTGTATTAGGTTTCCCGGCAACCGTAAATTGATTGTTAGTTACTTCTTTTAAAACATAGGGTTGGATTGGAGTTCCTATAGCTGTAAGTTGGTAACTAGGTTTAATATTAGCAGCATCAAAATAATTAGGAAGATTTACAATTGCTTGACCAGATGCATTTAAGGTTATAATACCCCTATACATGTTTGTAATTTCATTAGATTCAATAGAATAATGTCTTAAAATTTTATTTGCAGGGTCTAATGGGTGATCAATTAAGAAAGTTTTTGCGCCAGTAGCACCATAATCTCCAGTAGCAAATACTCCGTACGTAGTAGCATCATCATGACCATATTTTACACCATGCACACCATATAGTCCACCACCACCTTCAACACCAACTCCTCTGTGTTCTTGTGGGTTTGTTCCAGTTAAGGCAGATTGACCATAAATAGCTATTGGAGCGGTAGAAGTGGTGTTTGGAGTTACAAAAGCTTCAATTGCACCACCATCTTCATTTCCATTATTAAAAACTAAAATAGTAGGGTCAGCACTATTATTAGAAGCGCTAATGGCAGATTTTGATAAACCTGCAGTTGGTGAAGTACCAGTAGCCATATGAGCAACGGTTAATCCGTCATATTCTGAAGTTGTATTGGCAGGACCAGCAGCAATACTTGGGTCACCTAAAAAGATGTCTACAGCATTTCCGTTGGTTCCACCATGACTTACTTCTAATGCATTTCCACCTCCAGCGCCACCTCCACCAGTTCCGTCATATACAACAAACATTCCTGTACTATTTGTGTCAGCAGCTACATTATCAACTATAAATGTACCAGCTGTGTTAGTTGTACCTGTCGTATATCCATATACCGCATCTCCAACAGATTCTGCATAAACAGCAGTTCCAGTTCCAGAATGGAATACTCCAAGACCAAATAATGTATTTGCTACATTGTCTAGAGTAACTTGCTGCCCACGCCCTAAACCATCATGGTCTAATGATAAAGCTGTTCCTGTGGTTGTCGTGTTAGATAAATCAATAAATTGCCCTGTTCCAGTTCCATCATGAATTATGGCGCTGGCTGTTGATGCATTAGCTGCGTTATCTAAGTTCATGTATGAACCTCTACCTGTACCAGAGTTGTATAAAGCACTGGCTGTTGAAGCATTTGCTACATTTGATACGTCTGTATATAATGCTCTACCCGTTCCAGCGTGATATAATGCATTACCTGTAGATGCATTCGCTGTATTAGTTAAATCAGTATATACTCCTCTACCTGTTCCATCGTGAAATAAAGAATATCCCATAGCTGGGTTAGCAGCATCCATATAAATATCAATACCTCTTGAGAAAGCACCGGTACCATCATGATCTATAACTATTGCTTGATCTGACGCGCCAGCGTTTAGTTGATAAATACCTAAACCATTTCCTAATCCAAAATTATCATTTTCTTGTACACTACCTGTACTTGCCACGTTTTGTGCTACAGTATATAGAGTCCTACTGGTACCATTATTTTTTATCCAAGCAGTTGAGCTTCCATTAGTAGCATCTGTTTGATTTATTTCTAAAGAATTTCCTGCAGTACCAGACTGATCTATTAGTAAGCCATCAGTTGCGGCAGTTTGAACAATATGTGTTTTTGCAGTAGGTACAGCAATGCCAATACCAACATTTCCTCCACCAGTTACTCTAGCTTTTTCTGTATTATTGGTCCTGATTACAAAATCTTGTGCATCTGTAGTTCCTATAAAGTTTGTTGCCGGGTTAGTTCCTGTGTTACCTAATATAGTCCAGTCACTACTTTCTCCAGTGGTTAGCATTACCCATTGGGCACCATCCCAATAGTAAAACCCTGCGGTAATTGCATTGGACCCATCATGATAAATAAGTGTACTTGTGGGAATACCACCTCCTTGAGGATTTGTAACAGGTGCTTCAATTACTAAGTTGGTTAGTGCTACTCTGGGTATTAGAAGCCCTCTAGTTGTAGATGTAATATCTAATTCAGCTTCGGGTAAAGTAATTCCAATTCCTACTTGTGCATTGATAGATAAATATCCTATAAAAAATAGAATAAGGGATAATTTTAATTTCATGTTTCCGGGTTTTTTATTTCGATGAAATTACAAAAAAAACCGACAAAACGCAACTGGTATTGCTTATTTTTGAGATAAAAATGAGGTTTATTAGTTGTTTTTGAATAAATTTTTACTGTTTTATTTTCTTTTTGGACTAATTAAATATCGTTATAATCGTTAATGGTAAGTGTTATTTAAGATTGTTTAAAGTCCTTTTAGGAAGTACGGAGCATAAAAAAACGCCTTAAAATTAATTAAGACGTTTTTTGGAAAAAATAAAATACCCGAATTTTATTTTTCCATTAAAAGTTTCATTAAAAGATCGTTTTGTTTCTTCAATTCTTTTATAGAAGTTTTAAGCTCCTCAATTTGCTCTTGTTGTTCTTGTATTGCTTTTACCGTAACGGGAATTATTTCGGTATATCGAACACCTAGTTTATCGTGTTTTATTCTGGTATATGTATCAGGTGTAGCTTCGTCTAATATTTTCCAAGAATGGGTTTTTACGACCTCTGGCATAACCTTTAAAAGTTGCTGTGCAGAAAAACCAAGATGTGTTTCTTTCTGATTATTAGGTATAGTTTTATTTCCTATAGAGTTGTTTTTCCATTGGTATGATAATGTTTTTAATTTCATGATGGTATTTAAACCATGTTTTAAATTATGAACATTATTTTTTAATGTCATGTCAGAACTTACTGTCGGTGCGTTTACTAAATAGATGTCTTGCCATCTATTAGCGGCGCTACCTATAGGGGTAAAATCATCTAATGCAGGTAAAATCCCATAATTAAAAGTAAATTCTGCAACTAAATCTTCAACAACTTCAATGGAACCAAGTCCAACTTGTGTTCCAGCTGCAGAAGAGCCATCTTGTACTTGAAAATGTAACCCTGCACCAATAGTTGTTTTACCAACCGAAGCTGAGCCTGCATGGTATACAAAACCTGTATTGGTAACTGTTCCAGTTGCTAGCCAGTCATCATCACCTACATTGGCGCTAGCAGCATCTTTCCATGTTGCATTCCCGTTTGCATCAGAAACCATAATCCTATCTGCCGCTTCTTGACCATCTTGTAGCCTTAGCATGTAAGACCCTGCTACCGCTACTTGATTCTCTGTAACTAATATATCATCAACGGTTGCTCCATTATCATTATCTGCTATATATTGAAATCTTAATGAATAGTTGTTTCCAATAGTGACGGCCTGAGTGCTTGAATGAGTAGCATCAACTGAGTCAGCTGTTAAATTCAATAAAGTCGCTATTACTGATGAAGTTGTTTCATTATAAAGGGTAACTATAAAGCTATCTGAGCCATCACGATCATCATAACCATAATTAAAGGAAATATCTACAGAAGCAGTAGTTGGGGAAAAATTTCCTTCAATTAAAGTTTGATCTTGAACACAGCTACTACTGTATCTTATATATGCTCTTTCATTAGTACATGTGGAACAAGATGCCCATGTACTGGCAGTGTCAACATGCCAAATATTTGGAGAAGCGGCACAAGTATTGGCTCCCCCAGCAGTAGATGTAACTCCTCCAGAGGAAAAATCATTAGAATATATAGTTGTTAATCCGCCAGGATTAGCTGGAGTAGTTGTTCCTGTAATATGTAATTTTGTAGATGGAGCTGTATTTCCAATACCTACATTACCTGTATTGGCATTGTACATGTCGTTCCCTACTATAGTCCAATCGTTATCTTCGCCACCAAAAGTTGTCCAAATAGCTCCATCATAATAATAAAAGCTTGGAGTGTTGTCCGTTTGATAGATTAAAAGTCCTGTGGCTGGTGAAGCAATGGCATCTCGTTGTGCTTGAGTCATTCTAGGAATTAATATCCCAGATGTTGTTGATGTGATGTCTAATTGTGAACTTGCATCTGGTGTTGTTGTTCCAATTCCAACTTGGGAATACGAAAATAAGCACGCAATCATGCATGCTACTAGTGGTAGTTTTTTAATCATTGTTGGGTAAAAGTTTTATAGTCTATTAATTCGGTGGGCGAACTTACTTAAAATTGAATAAGCATATGTTAAAAAGAATTTAAATGTTGTAAAAACACGTTTTTAAGTTGAATACGGAACACTACGTAACAATTGAGGTAATTTCCTTAATTGTTTTAACAAATTCTATTGAGGGTTTTCTAAGTAAAAAAACATAACAATACGTAAAAGCCCTAATCTATTTTAAGGCATTTTACGTATTGTTATGTTTTGATTAAAACTTAAATATTATCAAAATCAATTGATATTGTGCTGCTTTTTGGAATAGCTTGGCATGCTAAAGTAAGTCCTTCTTCAATCTCGCTGTCTGTTAAAATTGAATTTTTTAGCATTTGAACTTCTCCTTCTGTAACCATGCACATGCATGAGCTACAAACACCTCCTTGACATGAGTATGGAGCGTCAATTCCGCCTTTTAAGGCGGCATCTAATAAGGTTTCATTTTCTTTTACAGTAATAATGTTTTCTTCATCATCTACCAAAACAGTTACTTGAGCTGATCCGTTAAAATCTTCTGTTGCAATAACTGGAGCTACTTCTTTTACTGATGCGGTAAAGAGTTCAAAGTGAATTTGATCTTTTTTAATTCTATTTTCTTGTAATTTTTCTGAAACTAAATCAATCATAGTTTCTGGTCCACATAAATAGAAGCTATTAAAAGTGGTGTTTTTATGCTTGTTTTTTAGAATGTAGTTTACTTTTTCGGTATCAATTCTTCCAAACAAAGCATTGCTTTCATTAGCTTGGGTATAGGTGTAGTATACAAACAAGCGTCCGAAGTATTTTTTTTCTAGTTCGTGCAAACGTTCATAAAAAATAGTGTTTTCAGAACTTTTGTTTCCGTAAAGTAGTACAAAAGAACTTTTAGGTTCGTGTTTAAGCACATCTTTAATCATTGATAATACAGGAGTAATACCACTACCGGCTACAAAGGCCCCGTAGTTTTTTCTGTTGTCAATGTTGGTTTGTAATGTGAATTTTCCTTCAGGAATACCTACATCTAAATGTTCTCCTTCTTTTAATCGTGTATTTGCATAAGTAGAAAAGATACCATTTTTTATTTGTTTGATAGCAACTCGGAGCTCTCCAGAATCTGGAGCTGAGCATATAGAGTATGATCGACGAACCTCTTCTTTGAAAATGTTCGTTCTGAACGTTACATACTGACCAGGAATAAAAGAGTAATCTTCTTTTAAATCTTTAGGAATTTCTAAACTAATAGAAACTGTATCAACCGTTTCTTTTCTGATGTTATTTATACGAAGTGAATGAAATCTTCCCATGAGTTGTAAACAAATTTTTGTCAAAAATAAATAATCTCATCGGGATAAAATATGATATTTCACATAAAATAATACATAAGAAAATTACATACATAAATTATTTATGTATGTTTGTAGTAGAATTTAGAACTATGAGTAATTCAAAATTATACAAAGGAAGTTTAGCTACCATCATTTTAAAACTGTTATCGCAACAAGATAAAATGTATGGTTATGAGATTACCCAAAAAGTAAAAGGATTGACCAAAGGAGAATTAAATATCACGGAAGGGGCTTTATATCCTGCTTTGCATAAACTAGAAGCGGAAGGTGTTTTGGAGGTAGAAGTAATGCGTGTGGATAACCGATTACGTAAGTATTACAAGCTTACTGAAAAAGGAGAAAAGGAAACGGTAAGTAAATTAGCGGAATTGGAAGAGTATATTAAAAATATGCAGGTATTGTTTAACCCTAAATTTGGTTTGGAATAAGATGAATTTGGAAGTTTCACAATTAAAGAAAATAGATAGTTACTTAAAAAGTAAAGGTGTTGAGTATTGGGATGTTCGTTATGAATTTTCCGATCATATGGCTTGT